>Ga0209509_1000470_pt1 | contig 37703 bp, 39 predicted proteins | sample BioC13SIPDNA_FD_185743 | JGI IMG/M metagenome (GOLD analysis project Ga0209509, IMG submission 185743) | Anaerobic biogas reactor microbial communites from Washington, USA - Biogas_R1_A C13 SIP DNA (SPAdes) (version 2) | ecosystem: Engineered > Bioreactor > Anaerobic > Unclassified | place...
AGGTCGTCTTCCCATGGTCTACGTGTCCTATCGTTCCAATGTTAAGATGAGGTTTCGTCCTCTCGTATTTAGCCTTTGCCATTTTTCCTTCTCACCTTTCCCATTAAAATTTGCCTAATTATGCAATTATATTTTAACCAATATAAATCTAAATTAAAAGGAGCAGGATGATCCCACTCCTTGGAATTTTAACTGGTAGCGGCGGAGGGATTTGAACCCACGACACTACGGGTATGAACCGTATGCTCTAGCCAACTGAGCTACGCCGCCGAATGGAGCCCTTAACCGGACTTGAACCGGTGACCTCATCCTTACCAAGGATGCGCTCTGCCGACTGAGCTATAAGGGCAATAGGTTGCCCTTTTATGCAGGACTACCGAATTGCAGTTGTTGATTTGTCCTCTTGCGGGCATATTATTTCATTCTTCTGCCTTCTTCGAGGACTTCCTTTATCTTATGTTCCCTGCGGGAACGTAATCATTTTGGCAGCACCCTACGGGCACTACCTATTTCAGTTTCCCTGCGGGAAATAATAATTTTGGTTGCGGGAGCCGGACTTGAACCGGCAACCTTCGGGTTATGAGCCCGACGAGCTACCAACTGCTCCATCCCGCGATGATCATAAAAAGAACTTTTTTCCATTGTACTCTATTTAGCCTGGTCTGCAATCATAAAAATGGTGGAGGGAGAAGGATTTGAACCTTCGAAGTCGTCGACAACAGATTTACAGTCTGCCCCCTTTGGCCGCTTGGGTATCCCTCCATGTAATTCTCTGGAGCCGAGCACAGGACTTGAACCCGCAACCTGCTGATTACAAATCAGCTGCTCTACCGATTGAGCTAGCTCGGCTCAGCAATAAATATTTTAACCTCTGTATACAGCAAAGTCAATAGCTTTTTATCGTCCTTAAATATTGCATCGCAGAGGTTTTAAATATACCTGTTAAATATAGATCAAAAAAGCACATCCTATGATGTGCTTTCAAAGAAACTTCATTAACCGCCAATTACAGGTATTTCTCAAGTTTTCGTTTCACTCTTTGCAGGGCATTGTCAATAGACTTCACATGTCTTTTCAGTTCCACAGCTATTTCCTGGTATGACTTTCCTTCCAGATAAGCCATCAGTACTTTCCATTCCAGGGAACTTAGTATTTCGCCCATTTTCTTCTCAATAAAAATGAATTCTTCCCGACTGATGATGATTTCTTCCGGGTTGGTGATTTTGGTGGTGGATATTACATCCATTAAGGTGCGGTCTGATTCTTCATCATAAATAGGTTTGTTTAATGATACATAGGAGTTCAAGGGTATGTGTTTTTGTCGGGTAGCCGTTTTAATAGCTGTAATGATCTGGCGGGTGATACATAATTCGGCAAACGCGCGGAAAGAAGTAAGCTTGTCCGTTTTGTAATCACGGATGGCTTTAAATAAACCTATCATTCCCTCCTGAATTATATCCTCTTTATCGGCTCCGATTAAAAAATAAGATCTGGCTTTGGCTCTTACAAAATTCTTGTATTTATCGACTAGATACTCTGTAGCAAATTGTTCCCCTTCTTGAGCCAACTCGACGATTTCTTCATCTGTCAACTCATTGTATGTAACTTCGAAGTGCTTAACAGCGGCAGAACTATACATTCATTCTCCTCCACCTTTTTATTCCCTGCTTCAATGCACGTTCCTGCTTACAGATAGGTATATTATAGCCACTGATCGAACCAACGTCAAGCATCATCATAATTGTCAGAATTGTTGCGTGTCCGGGTTGCACACCTGTGCGCACAGGTCTTATTTATTTCCCGGTCTGGTGTTTCTCTGCCGGACAACTTCATAAATCAGCAGTGCGGCGGACACAGAAGCATTTAAAGATCCTATCTTTCCTGTCATGGGAATGTTTAGCAGCAAATCGCAGTTCTCCCGCACCAGTCTTCTTATTCCCCGGCCTTCTCCTCCGATTACCAGAGCCGTGGGGGCCGGGATAACGGTATTAAAATACTCCTTTTCTCCTTGCATATCAGCCCCGATGATCCAAAAGCCTTGTTGCTTAAGGAAATTGATGGTATTCACCAAATTGGTTTCCCTTATGATCAATATATGTTCAACCGCACCAGCAGAAGCACGGGCAACTGCTGCCGTAACCTCAGTGGAATTGTGCTTGGGGATGACGATTCCATGGACTCCTGCCGCTTCCGCAGTTCTAATAATAGAACCAAAGTTTTGCGGATCTTCGATACCATCCAAAATCAGTATAAAAGGCTCATGTTTTTCAAGGCAGGCTTTTTCCAATACTTCTCCGATTTCGCTATAGTCGAAAGCACTGATCTGGGCTACTACGCCCTGGTGGTTGCTGGCAGTATACATAGCATCCAAACGGCTTTTTTCAAGATACTGTACAAAAACCCCTTTTTTCCGGGCATAGGTGACGAGTTCTTCTATTTTATTACCCTGGCGTCCTTCCTGAATAAATATTTTATGCACTTTCCTCTGCCCTTTTAAGGCTTCCATAATACTGTTTACTCCAGCAATCTTCTCGGTCAAACTTCTAACCTCACAATTCAAGTATTAATGACATTCTCTTACAAGCTGTGAAACATTTCCTTCACCTCGGCTGCCTTGCCGCAGGTCATTTTGCCTTCCGGGCATTTGCCGGTACTGTAACATCCGGGTCCGGAATGTTTAAACAAGATGGGAGCAACTGCTCGTACCTGTTTTAACATTTCCGTGGCTAGTGCCCTTATCTCCCACTGAGCGCGGTTGCAACATCTCTGGCGAAAAAAATTGTTTAAGCTGCGGGCATTCATGGTAACCACAATTTTGGTTTCACAAGCATTAGGCAGTACGAAACGGGCATCTTCGTTGGCCTTCTTTTCAGCCATTTGCCGGGCTTCTTTTTCGCTTTTCCCCTCCTCGATATACATCCGCTGATGCTTCTCTGCCAGCATGGCAACCAGCTTTTCATATAACTTCTGATCAGATGCCATCGCTTGCAGGAAAACTTCTTTCGCTTCAGGTATCGCTTCTATCTCCGGCGGGATTATGTAATCAAACTCCCCTTCGTTGACGTAACGCTGGGAGCGTACGCTGTAACTGGCGATCCGGTGCCTGGTCAGTTGTGCCAGCAATGTTCGGCTTACGCCTGCGATACCGAAAGTGAAGCTGATATGTTCGATGGGACTTTCATGTCCAATTTCCCCCAGCATGGTAAGGAAATCTTCGATGACCGGCTGGCTCAAATCCCGGGCGATTTGATCAATACCAGCCTGGGAATAACATAATTTTGCGGCTGCGGCAACCAGCCGCTCAGGTTCAGGGGTATACTGAATCAATTCCACTTGTAAACTTGTCTGCACCTTTTCCACCTCGATCATCACATAATTATCGCTTCGTTATGAAGGGCTTTCTCAACCAGTTCTTCGATCCGCAGTGTATCGCCTTTCAGATAAAGATAGCCTAACAAGGCTTCAAAGCCGGTACTCATATGGTAATCGCCACTATCAGCATGACGCGGCGGTGTACTCTTGGCATTCCTGCCCCGCCGTACAATATCTTTTTCTTCCTCACTCAAATCATCAAACACTTCCCGGAGCACTTTCGCCTGGCTCTCGGCATTAACAATCTGGACAGTATCGAGATGGATCTCTTTGATTTTACGTTTTCCCCCGGTTACCATGCTGGTACGTACTAAAAGTTCAAAGACCGCATCTCCTAAGTAAGCTAATACGATGGGCGGATAATCTTTTATGTCTTTGATTATGATATTATCATTTTTCAACAATCTTAAACCGCACTCCTTCTCTGGTATCTTCAATTATTATGCCCCGCTCTTGTAAACTGTCTCTGATAAAATCAGCCTGAATATATACTTTATTTTTCTTAAATTCTGCCCTTAAAGCCAGTAGTTTTTCGATCAGAACATTGGGCTCAGGCAGGTGATCATAACGAAAGCGGCTGTCTTCCTGTTGGTCCTCCATGGCTATTCCCTGACTGCTCAGCCAATTACGCAGATCATCAGCTAAAGCATAATTCTTTTCCTGCCGGGCCTGGTTTCTCAACTGCCCGAAAATGGGAAGGAGTTTTTCACTTACACTGTCTGAATCAACTGCAGGTGCGGTGAAGATCCCTAAAACTGATCCTAATTCGTAAAAAATTTTCCCGGTTCTCCTTATGGCTTCTTGATTCTGCTTATCTTCCCTGGCAGCGTCAGCAATAAATATATTGAGCTGATGCGACATTTCAAATAAATATCCGATTGCGCGGGCGGTGTTAAAATCATCATCCATAGCTTCGATGAAATTCTTACGCAGCCCGTTGATCTTTTCTTCCAGTTCTAACCCTTTCCCCCCTGCGCTTTCCACCTCAGCACCGCCGCCCGCCTTAAATTCTTCCGCCAGTATCAGGGTAGTTTTTAAGCGGTTAAGCGCCCGGCCTGCTTCTTCGAGTTTGCCGTCATCAAAGTCCAGAGGACTGCGATAATGAGTGGCAACTAAATAGTAGCGCACCACATCAGCGGGGAACCTGTCCAGAATATCACGAAGGATAAAAAAGTTACCCAGGGATTTGGACATCTTCTCCTTATTTACTGTGATAAAACCGTTATGCATCCAGTAACGGACAAAAGGTTTGCCGGTTATGGCTTCAGCCTGAGCGATCTCATTTTCATGATGGGGAAAAATCAAATCACTGCCGCCACCATGAATATCCACCGTATCTCCCAGGTAACGAGTCGACATGACCGAACATTCGATATGCCATCCCGGTCTCCCTTTGCTCCAGGGGCTTTCCCAATAAGGTTCACCAGGTTTGGCAGATTTCCACAAGGCAAAATCGGCTGCTTCTTCTTTACGCATATCCACTTCCACCCTGGCACCTGCCAGCATGTCATCCAATGAACGTCCCGAAAGTTTTCCGTATTCAGCAAAAGCTTTGACCCGGTAATAAACGTCTCCGTTCAATTCATAGGCATAACCTTTATCGATCAAGGTCTTTATAGCAACAATGATATCTTCTATATGCTCGCTCACCCGGGGGTGGACATCGGCCCGTATGATCCCCAGTTTATCAGCGTCTGCAAAATACTGTTCAATATAAAAGTTTGACAGTTCCAGCGGATCCTGGCCCAGCTCATTGGCCCGCTGAATAATCTTATCATCCACATCAGTAAAATTCTGTATATATTTCACCTTAAATCCCTTATATTCAAGATAGCGGCGTACAGTATCAAAGACTACCAGCGGCCGGGCATTGCCCAGGTGAATATAATTATACGTAGTAGGTCCGCAGACGTACATACTTACCTCAGGATTTAAATCCAGAGTTTGTTTATCCCCGCTCAAGGTATTATAGACTTTCAATTTGTGCCACCTCACTTTTCTCATTTCGACTGATTGCTGTGTAGAGCCAGGCTGTTATTATATCACTGATGTAAACGGCTGGCTGAGCCGGCCTGTTTGACTTTTGATCCAGTGCTGCAAACATAATGAGCCTCCTTCTTTTATTAAACAAAAAGCCTCGCGTCTCACTAGAGACGAAAGGCTAAGCTTCCGTGGTTCCACTCTGTTTGAATGCAATCAATACATTCCACTTAAAAAATGATAACGGTCTTTAACCGGGATATGCCTACTAAGCTTCGGCAGCCTGCTCCAGGGTGCATATATTCAATACCTTCATACTGAAAAAGGCTTACAGCCAGCGGCCTTTTTTCTCTGTCAGCCAAGGATATTCACTTTTCCCCTTCATCGCATTTACGTATGTTGTTAAATTATTATAATTACGCCCTGGTCAAAATGTCAACCGGGAAGAGCTCATCAGCTGCCTGTAACTTTCTTGATCTTTTCCAGCGTATAGTCGATCCTGCGGATGGTTTCGTCAAGCCCCCAGATACTGATCAAATAAGGAAGCTCCGGTCCATGGGTTACACCGCTTAAGGCACAGCGCAAGGGCATGTAAACATCTTTTGGTTTTAGCTTATTCTCTTTGATCAGTTTTTTAATCACCTGCTTGATAAATTCCACATCACCGGCAGTAGTCATTTGACTTTTAAAGGCCTCCAAAACCTGTGGTACACCAGGTTCATTCAAGACCTGCCAGGCTTCCGCTTCATAACTTTTATCCGTAAGCGGAGCAAAAATAGCGGCTGCTTCACGTACAATATCTTTAAGGGAAACCAACCGGTCATGGACCGCTGCCACCAACAGCAGATACTGCTCCTCGGTCAGACGTGAAAGCTCATCCTGGTAAATGAAATCCTGTAAAAATGGTTTTAACATCGGAGCCAGCTCGTCGATGGAAAGCTTTTTGATATATTGACTGTTAAGCCAGTTTAATTTATCTACATCAAAAACCGCCGGGCTCTTGGAAACTTTCTCTAAACTGAATTGTTTAATAATTTCCGCAGCTGATAATATTTCGTTTTCCCCTTCTGCCGACCAGCCTAAAAGGGATAAAAAATTGAACAGCGCTTCCGGTAAATAACCGTTTTCACGATACTGTAGAACGGAAGTAGCCCCATGCCGCTTGCTCATCTTTTGCTTATCACTCCCCAGGATCAGAGAAATATGAGCAAACTTTGGCAGCTCAAAGCCCAATGCATCATAGATCAGCAACTGCCGGGGAGTATTGGATAAATGCTCTTCCGCCCTTATAACATGGGTGATCCCCATCAAATTGTCATCGATCACCACCGCAAAGTTATAGGTAGGAATGCCGTCTGATTTGACAATGATGTAATCACCTAAAAGATCTGTCTCAAACATCACTGAACCTCTGACAAGATCATCCACCACCAGCACTTTATGTTCGGGTACCCGGAATCGGATGGTTGGTTTTATTCCCTGCGCAATTTTTTCCTCAATTTCCTCTTTGCTCAAAGAACGGCATTTGCCCGAATAGCCTATCATATCTCCTTTTTCGCCTGAAAGCTGCCGTTCAGCTTCCAGTTCTTCAGGCTGACAGAAGCAATAGTAAGCTTTATCTTCAGCCAGCAGCTTTTTAGCATACTGGTCGTAAATATCCAGACGTTCAGTTTGCCTGTAAGGGCCATTTTCTCCGCCTACATCAACTCCTTCATCCCAGGTCAGGCCTAACCAGCGCAGGGATGCGATGATTTCCTCTTCATAGACCCGGTCTGAACGGTCCAGATCGGTGTCTTCGATTCGCAGCACCATTTTCCCCCGCTCGTGGGCAGCAAACAAGAAATTGAACAGAGCCGATCTGGCTCCACCTATATGTAAGGGCCCGGTAGGGCTTGGGGCAAATCTCACCTTAATGGCTTTCATGGTTCTCCTCCTAATACGTTGAATAATAGTAATACTATCGTAACAGCTGGTGTAATTCAATCAGAGAATGGTCACGATTCAATCAGCAGAACAGCCGCCTGGGCAGCAATCCCTTCTTCCCGGCCGGTAAAACCCAGCTTTTCAGTAGTGGTGGCTTTGATATTGATCTGTTTTGGTTCTATCTCCAATACACGAGCCAGATTGGCACCCATCTGGGGAATGTAGGCTGCCAGACGCGGCTGTTCTGCAATTACAGTGCAGTCAATATTACCGATTTTATAACCGCAGTCGATAATTTTTTGCTTGACCATTGCCAGCAGGATCAGGCTGTCGATATCTTTATAGCGCTGGTCAGTATCAGGGAAATGGCGGCCGATATCACCTAAGGCAGCGGCCCCTAATAAAGCATCACAAACAGAATGCACCAGGACATCGGCATCCGAGTGTCCTATGAGCCCGGTGATATGTGGAATGTCTACCCCGCCTATAATCAGTTTTCTTCCCTTTTGCAGCTGGTGCACATCATAACCAATTCCGATACGCATCACTTTCCGTTTTCCCCTCTCCTTTACTTACAGCCCGCTTTCCTTTCGAACTTTTAAAATCGCTTCAGCCAGTATAAGGTCTTCCGGGTGTGTCAGCTTGATGTTGGAAACTTCACCGGGGATCACTTTCACCGGGCCGCAATACTTTTCATACAGTGCCGCATCATCTGTAGCGTAAAAGCTATCTTCTCGTGCCTGCTTATAAGCCGCAAGAAGTTTTTGGTAGTCAAATACCTGCGGGGTTTGAATGGCGGCGACAGTTCCCCGTTTCATAGTCTGCATGACAAAAAGCTCCTGATCCACAGATTTAATAGTATCATGTAAAATAACGCCCGGCACCGCAGCGCCGAATTCTTTTGCAGCCCCAACCAACCTGGTCAGCAATGCTTCGTTCAAGAAAGGTCGGGCGCCATCCTGCACGGCAACCCATGCCGTATCATCCCCCAGTGCCTGCAGTCCATTCAAAACGGAATCCTGTCGTTCCGGCCCGCCGGCGATAACGGCTTTTACTTTTTTAAATCCGTATTTTAACACGATCTCCCGCTGACAGAACGCTGTTTCCTGCTCCCGGGCCACAATCACAATATCCTGCACCAAAGGGCTTTTTTCCAGGACCTCGATGCAATAGGTCAGAACCGGCTGCCCATCCAGCAGGATATATTGCTTATTCACGTTGTTCCCCATGCGCCTGCCGCTGCCTGCTGCCGCCACCACGACCCGCAGGTTATCAGCCATATACATTCACCTCTGTCATATTCAACATCTGGGATACGCTGGTCTGGGTATCTTCTCGAACTTTTCTGGTAAAAATCATACGCCCTGCAGCGGTTTGAAAAACGCTGGTAACCAGCACTTCAAGATCCTTGCCTATTTCCTTCTGAGCCTCCTCGACCACTACCATCGTGCCATCTTCCAGGTAGCCTATTCCCTGTCCGGCTTCTTTACCTTCCTTAATAATGGTAATATGCATGGTTTCCCCCGGATACACAATGACTTTGACCGCATTGGTAAGTTCGTTGATATTGAGCACGGTGATCCCTTGAAGCTCCGCTACCTTATTAAGATTATAATCATTGGTAATGATGCTGGCATTCAGATTTTTACACAGGCGAATCAGCCGGTTGTCTACTTCTTTTTCTTCCATAATGCTTGGTTCATTAACATCAATTATAGCAATTTTTATGTCCGGATGCTTTTGCATTTTCGTTAATAAATCCAAACCTCTGCGCCCCTTGTTTCTCCTGATGTTATCAGAAGAATCAGCAATATGCTGCAGTTCTTCAATGACAAAATGGGGTACGACCAGCGGTCCCTGCAGGAAATGAGAGATACAAACATCATAAATGCGCCCGTCAATGATCGCACTGGTATCCAATACTTTAGGCTGCTCATCTTTTCCAAGACTGTTTTCCTCCAGTTTAAAATGGAAAGGAAACAGGTTATATACATCCTGCGCTTTGCGCAGTCCTATTTTGACACCCAGATAAACTGTCAAAATAAAAAAAACCATGGTCAAATAAGCTCCGATCTTACCTAATAACGAAAGCGGGAAACTGCTTAATACGGCCATTATGATACCTACCATCAGACCGGTCGTGCCTCCCACCACCATTTCGATGGGGAGATTATCCAGGTTGCGATTGAAGGTCCTCAGAACTCTGAAAAATAATATTGCCAAAAAATGCAATACCAGGACTCCTAATACAAAGGCAGTCAATCCTATCAACAACTGATAAATGATGTCCAATTGCAGGAACAAGCGGGTAAAATAGACGGTCCAGATACTGATCAGCATTGCCAATCCCATAATCGGTTTAGAAAACCTTATTTTATAATGCATAAAAAACACCTCCATTCATTAGTTTTCTATACCCATCCGGCATTTATACTAACATTTATATAATTTGGCATTTTTTGCTCATATAGCCAGTGTGATCATAATGTTACGCATGCAGTCAGCCCCCTCAATTGACAAAGGTTTTCCTGTGAGTCTATAATTTATTTAATAAACACAGGAAAAAAGGGGGGCAAGTCTTTTTATGAAGGACTTGATTTGTGATGAATTTCAAAATGTTGTTGGTGATCTTTTAATAAGACACCGAAGCATTCTCGATGTTTTATCCAAGCTTTCCGAAGCGACCAGTCGGGTGAACCGGGCTGTGTCCAAATCCGTTACGGAATGTGGATGTGTATCCATACAGGCAGAGAAACTGCAGCTCCCTGAAGGCATCGATTCTTTTGACCAGCTGCGGGAATGTTTGGATGATCATATGCGTGGTGTTTTATGTGAGCATTGCCAGGAAGTTATCTCCAGCGAACTGGGGAAGATGCTTTTCTATACCGCCGCCCTTTGTAATACCCTGGATTTGAATCTTTACGATGTATTCCTGAAGGAGTACAAAAAAGCATCCGCTCTTGGCGTATTCAATATGACTTAAACGGAGAATTCAAAAAGCCGCTATGCGGCTTTTTTTGTTCTGTTCAATTCTATTTGTTCGTCTGCTGTTATGCGTTATTAAACCATGTATTCCAGGAGCAGTTGTTCATGCATTCGTTTCAGTCCGCTTTTAATGGAACGGGCTCTCACTTCACCAATACCTTCAACCTCGTCCAGTTCTTCAATAGTGGCCCGTAATATATTGCCCAGCAGGCCGAACGTCTCCACCAGGTTCTCAATGATCGGCAGGGGTATCCGGGGCAGTTTATGCAACATCCGATAGCCCCTTGGCGATACCTGCAAATCAAGATGACTGGTGGTGGTGCCCAGTGTTAATGTTTTAGCAATAAATACCGAATCAGAAATATCTTCTTCAAAGGCTCTTCTCAAACTATTCATAATTTCTTGCGGGGTTTTTTCAACGGTTTTGGAATAATCCTCTATGACAAACAAGGCTTCTTCTTCAACATTGGATATCATCTCTTCCAGTTGCATTTTAACCAGTCGCCCCTCAACCCCCAATTCAGCAATATAGTTTTCAATTTCCTCGGCAATATTAAGCACCTTGATACTGCGTCTTATAACTTCGCATACTTCCGAAACTGTCACCATATCTTCAAATTCCAGGCCGCCTAAACGCTGCGTTTCTCTTGCTAAAACATTTCGATATTTTTCCAGTGCCTGCAGAGCTTGATTGGCTTTGACCAGAATGCTGGCCAGATCGCGCAATCTGAAAACAATATTGCCCTGGTAAAGGGTCACTACCTGGCGGCGCTGTGAGATAGCAATGACTAATTGACCGGTTTGTTTAGCCACTCTCTGAGCAGTCCTATGCCGGATACCGGTTTCATTGGATGGAAGCTGAGGGTCCGGATCCAATTGTACATTTGCAGCAATAATTTTTGTCACATCATGGTTGGTAATAATGGCACCGTCCATTTTGGCCAGCTCATATAGACGGGCAGGCGTAAAATCGCAGTTGATCAAAAAACCTCCGCTCACAATGTTCATCACTTCAGGTGAGTCGCCAACCACGATCAGCCCTCCGGTATGAGCATGCAAAACATTTTCCAGGCCAATACGGAAAATTGTCCCCGGCGCCAGCAGCTGCAGATACTTTCTGAAATTACCATGATAAATATCCTCTGACATATTTACCCCCTATCCGATGAGTTCCATGAACTCATCCAGATTGTTTACTTCCAAAACCTCCAGCTCTCCCCGGTTATAAGCATCCTTTCCTCCACTTCCGGGGATAACGGCTTGACTGTAGCCCATCTTTTGTATCTCCTTAAGGCGCTGCTCCAGAAAAGGAACCTGACGTATCTGGCCGGATAAGCCTAACTCACCAACAAATACCGTGGCAGATGGCAAAGGCCGGTCAAAATAACTGGAAGTTATAGCTGCCGCAATACTAAGATCAACGGACGGATCTTTAAGGTACATTCCTCCCGTTACTTTTAAATACACATCATAAGCCGATAAATTGATACTGCATCTCTTTTCCAGCACGGCGATGATCAAGGCCAGACGATTCTGGTCGATTCCAGAGGCCATACGGCGAGGATATCCTGGTCCAGACGCAGAAACCAAGGCCTGTAATTCGATCAGGAGCGGTCTTGTTCCTTCAAAACTGGCTGTAATTGCGGTTCCAGGAGAGCCAATGCCGGACGCATCGATAAATATATATGATGGGTCGGCTACTTCTTTCAGCCCCTGGCCGCTCATCTCTAAAATCCCTATTTCATCGGTAGAACCAAAGCGGTTTTTGATTCCCCGCAATAACCTAAAGGCATAATTCTTATCGCCTTCAAAATAAATAACTACATCGACGATATGCTCCAGTACTTTGGGTCCTGCCAATGCCCCGTCTTTGGTAACATGCCCCACCAAGAAAATAGCGATTTCCCTTTTCTTGGCCAGCTCCATTAATCGAGCTGTACATTCCCGCAGTTGAGAGATACTGCCGGGCACGGAAGAAATCTCACTGGTAAAAACGGTTTGGATCGAATCTATAATTATGATACCGGGATTTAATTCATCAACATAATTGCTTAAATAGTCAAGGTCAGGTTCATTCACTAAATAGATATGATCACTGTTGATATCCATCCTTAAAGAGCGAAGACGTATTTGTTTAAGGGATTCTTCCCCGGAGAGATATATTACCTTTTGTCCGGTTTGAGCAATAAAATGTGCTACCTGCAACAGCAAGGTCGATTTGCCAATTCCCGGGTCGCCGCCCAGTAAAATTAAGGAACCTGGCACAATGCCTCCCCCAAGTACCCTGTCCAGTTCCTGATTGCCGCTGCTGAAGCGGAAGACATCTGAATCGGCAATGGCACTCAAAGGCACAGCGTTTGCAGTTGCTTTCTTGTTCCCTGCAGCCCGGGGCGTGATGCTTTCTTCCACAAAGGTATTCCATCCATTACATCCCGGGCATTTCCCCATCCATTTGGGTACTTCGTAGGCGCATTCGTTACAAACGAATTTGGTGCTTATTTTCCCCATAATATACTCCTTTAAATCATTATATACCAATTAATCTCATGATTTGCAGCAATTTTAAGGGGGTGGAAATTTATGTTACTGCCAGGCGGACAAGAGCCTCCTGGCAGAATGTTACCGGAATGCCCCACGTGCTAGATCAACCTTTTTTTACTACGATCTTTTCGTCAGCTATATCGATCAAAACATTATCGCCCGGTTTCACCGTACCCTTCAATATCTCTTCAGATAACGTATCCTCCACTAATTTTTGGATCGCGCGTTTGATTGGCCGGGCACCGTAAGCCGGATCATAACCTTCTCGTAAGATATGATCCCGGGCTGCCGGACTGATGGTTAATTGATATCCGTTTTCAATAATTCGTTTGGCCACTTCCTGTAATAGAAGTTCTACGATCTCTTTTAGTTCCGTTTCGTTTAACGACTGGAATACGATCACTTCATCAATGCGGTTTAAAAACTCCGGCCTGAAAGTGTGTTTCAGCTTTTCCAGAACCGTATCCTTCATGCGGGAATAATCCTGGGCTTCGTCAATGGCACGATTGAAGCCAACCTTTTTATCATTTCTCAGTGATTCCGCACCCACATTGGATGTCATGATGACTACTGTATTACGAAAATCTACCGTACGTCCCTGCCCATCAGTAAGACGACCGTCTTCCAAAACCTGCAGCAGAATATTGAAAACGTCCGGGTGGGCTTTTTCGATTTCATCCAGTAATATGACGGAATAAGGCTTTCTTCTTACTTTTTCTGTCAACTGACCGCCTTCATCATACCCGACATAACCGGGAGGAGAGCCAATCATTCTTGCCACTGCATGTTTTTCCATATACTCAGACATATCCAACCTGATGATCGCTTCTTCACTGCCGAACATAGCTTCCGCCAAGGCTCTGCCTAACTCTGTTTTTCCAACACCGGTCGGTCCCAGAAAGATGAAAGAACCGATGGGGCGTTTGGGATTTTTCAGCCCGGCCCGCGCTCTTCTGACCGCCCGGGAAACGGCCTGCACAGCATCATTTTGTCCGATCACCCGGGCGTGTAAAATTTCCTCCAGATGGACCAGCCTTTCACTTTCCTCCATGGCCAGCTTGCTTACTGGGACGCCGGTCCATTTGGACACAATGGCAGCAATTTCTTCTTCTCCTACAGAACCGATTTCTAAATTGCGCTTATTCGTCCATTCTTTGCGCTTATTCTCAATGATATCTTTTAGCTTTTGCTCTTGATCCCTGATACTGGCAGCTTTTTCATACTCCTGCGCATTGATGGCTTCCTCTTTTTCTTTGATAATCTCTTCCAAACGGTTTTCTTCTTCCTTTATATCCCCTGGTAAAACATAGTTTGCCAGCCGCACTCTGGAAGAAGCTTCATCAATCAAATCGATAGCCTTATCCGGCAGAAACCGATCGGAAATATACCGGGCCGAAAGTTTCACTGCTGCCTCAATGGCTTCATCGCTGATTTTTACACCATGATGGGCTTCATAACGGTCCCGCAGGCCTTTTAAAATAGCGATGCTTTCTTCCTGGGTGGGCTCATTGACTAAAATCGGCTGAAAGCGTCTTTCCAGGGCAGCATCTTTTTCGATATGTTTGCGATATTCATTTAACGTGGTAGCACCAACGCATTGAAATTCCCCTCTGGCTAAAGAGGGTTTTAGAATATTGGCAGCATCAATCGCTCCTTCTGCAGCCCCGGCTCCAACGATCGTATGCAGTTCGTCAATAAAAATGATCACGTCCCCGGCCGCTTTGATCTCTCCCACGATTTTCGTGAGGCGATCCTCAAATTCTCCCCGGTATTTCGTCCCGGCAATCATTGAAGAAAGATCAAGGGATACCACTCTTTTATTGTTTAATATCTCCGGCACACGATTCTCATTGATCCGCTGCGCCAGGCCTTCTACGATAGCAGTCTTGCCTACACCGGGATCACCGATCAAAACCGGATTGTTCTTGGTACGGCGTGATAATATCTGTACCACGCGTTCGATTTCATCTTCCCGGCCAATGACCGGATCCAGCCTTGCTTCCTGGGCATCCTGAGTCAAATCGCGGCTGTAATTATCCAGGGTAGGCGTCTTACTTTTCGGTTTTCTTTTATTGACCGGCGGCACTGGCTGATTGGGTGCTTCCTGATACTGATTATTCACCGGTGCTGCTCCCGGTATTTCTCCGCCCAGCAACATAACCACCTGTTCTCTTACTTCCTCCAATTTGACCCCCATTGCAATCAATACCTGGCCTGCAATTCCTTCTTCTTCTCTGATTAACGCCAGTAACAAGTGTTCGGTACCAACATAATTGACTCCCTGCATTCTGGCCTCATCAAAGGACAAGTTAAATACTTTTTTGGCCCGGGGGGTGATAGGCAGGTCTCCGGCTGGCTGTTCGAAGCCTGCTTCATTTTTTCCGATGGTCTGAACGATCGCTTCCCGAACCTTTTCCAGATCCAAGCCTAAATTCAACAGGGCTCTTGCCCCGATTCCTTCACCTTCCATGAGCAGTCCCAAGAGAATATGTTCTGTGCCGATAGCCGGATGATTCATCTGCCGTGCTTCTTCCTGGGCATGAATAACTGCATTTCTGGCCCTTTGGGTAAACTTTCTGAACATACTTGATCTCCTCCTAATCTTGCATCTGTTTAATGAGCTTTTCCTTAATAACACCCGCTCGTTTTATATCTCTTTCAAAAGCTTCCATTTCTGTACCTGCTTTTCTTTGCAAATGGGCAGGCCGAATCGCTACAATAAGTTCATTTAAGGCAAAAGTGCTGATATCCTTTATGATCCCCAGGTCGACCCCCAGGCGAACATCTGACAATAGATTCATCGCTTCATTTGAGGTTATGACCCGGGCATTGGTCAAAATACCGTAAGCTCTGCCTACTTTATCTTCCAGCTGATACTTCATGTCAGCCTCCAGTTTTCGTCTCATCATTCTTTCCTGTTCAACGATCTGCTCGGTAATGCTGGCCAGTTTACCGCGGATATCTTCCTCCGTCTGGCCCAGAGTAATCTGATTGGATATTTGAAAAAGGTTGCCGATCACCTCAGTCCCTTCCCCATAAAGACCCCGGACCGTCATCCCCAGTTGAGAAATATTCTGAAACAGATAATTTAGCTGACCGGAAATAACAAAAGCCGGCAGGTGAATCATTACGGAAGCACGCATGCCTGTACCGGTATTGGTAGGACAGGCAGTCAGGTAACCTCTCCTTTCGTCAAAAGCCAGACTTAATTGCTCTTCCAGCGCATCATCAATCTGCTGTGCACGAGCAAGACTTTCACTCAGTTGTAACCCGGGTAAAAAACATTGAATACGCAGATGATCCTCTTCATTGATCATAATCGCCAGAGAGCCTTCATCATTTACCAGTACCCCGCTGTAAGCCGTACTGTTTTTGGCATGATCAGGGCTGATCAGATGTTTTTCCATCAAGATCTGACGATCCAGATTACTCAACTGATTAAACGTCAGTAATGTCATCTTCTGTAAATCTTGATTGGAACTTTGGCGCCAGGCTTCCTTAAAGGTCTTAATAAACTGGTCTCCCTTTTCCGGGCTTAATAAATGAGGGAACGGCAGTTTATTCAAGTTTCTCGCCAGTCTCACCCGGCTGCTGATAACGATATCAGAATTCTTGCCATTTTTGGCATCCATCCAGTAAACATAATTGTTATTTAAAAGGTCAGCGCTCATCTGTTCACCCCCTTATTCATTTTGTTTTTCCAGTTCCTTTATGGCATCCCGAATTTCTGCTGCTTTTTCATATTCTTCACTTACGACTGCCTGATGCAGCTGATTCTTCAGTTCTTCAATTTTTTTCTTTAATAAAACGCTTTCTCCTTCCCTGGCCGGGATCTTGCCAATATGCTGATTATTGCCATGGATCCTGCGTAAAATCGGTTCCAAATCCTGATCGAAAGCGTTATAACAATCTGCACATCCTAATTTGCCCGTTTGCCGTATATCAATAAACTTCATCCCGCAATTCGGGCATACTGCCTGGGCTGTATTGGCATTCATTCCCTGCATATTGTAATGACTGCCGAAAAAACTGCCTAACAAGTTGGGTATTCCTAACTGCCCCTCCAGATTAAACATCACGGCTCCTTTTTGTGCGGCACATTTTTCACATAAATGGGTTTCTTTCTTTTGTCCGTTTAGTATTTGCGTAAAATGAACGGCAGCCGGCCTTTGTTTACACTCTTCACAATACATAAATAAAGCCTCCTCTTTGCTATGGCAATTGGACAAAATCTTCCAGACAACACTTTAACTTAGAAAACAACTGATTCTGTAACTCAGAAGGAATCTCGCGAAAACCGTTGACTGCCAAATACTTGAGCAGGCGGCTTTCATTTTCCGTTACCAATTGTCGTTCCAGCAGTTGATCAATAAAATCAAAAAAATCTTTTCGGCTGATTCCCGCTCTCACCTGAGCATCATCTATACGAGTGATGCGGACAAATCCCTTTCCGCCTCTGCGGCTCTCCGTATAGTAACCAACCGTCTCATTAAAACGGGTTCCGATTACATAAGTGATCTGGGAAGGAACACAGGCAAAAGTTTCCGCCAACTCAGCTCTCTGAATTTCGATTTCGTTATTTTCACTTCTTTCAATGAGAACTTTTAAATACTGTTCAATTTTATCCGCCAGACTTTTTTTCATCATTACACTCCTTGACCTTCTTTGACCTTTTGTTTTATTGTACAGCACTTGTCAAATTAAATAAAGGGGTTTCAATATTAAATTTTTCCAACTTTTTTATCTAATTTGACTTTAATAAACCAATCTTAAATGGAGATCTACCTGTTTTCTTGTTTTCTAAAAACAAAAGAGGTTGTAACACCTCTTCATAACATGGTTTATATATGTTTTCCTGTTTTACCCCGGAATTATAAGCGGCCACCATATTTTTGCCGTAAAATCATCCAGACAAATTTAGGCAAGGCCATTTGCCGTTTGATTCTGGACGGTTCACTGGCAAGCCGGTAAAACCATTCCAGATTCAATTTGATCATCAATTCCGGAGCTCTTTTCTTCAGACCGGAAAGTACATCAAAACTACCTCCGATGCCAATGCAAACGGGGACATCCAATTCTTCCTTATGTTGGCTGATCCAATACTCCTGCCGCGGTGCACCCAACCCTACGAAAAGGATGTCCGGGGCAGCAGACTTGATAGCAGCTATGATATCCCCTTCCCCTTCCGGGGAAAAATAACCGTGAATGGTACCAGCGATCAATAAACCCGGGTATCTGCTGCTTAATTTGTCTGCTGCCTGTTCAGCCACACCCGGAGCAGCACCGAAAAAAAACATTCTCCAGCCTTGCCGGGCTCCTTCCTGGCATAATGCTTCGAGTAATTCGATCCCGGTAACCCGTCCCTGGGGATTGCCGCCCAATTGTGTTGCCGCCCATACCACCCCTATGCCATCCGGAGTCACCATGTGGGCTGAATTGATTACCTCAGTAAGTTCAGGATTTTTGCTGGCTTCATAGAGGATCTCGGCGTTTACCGTGATGATCTGAGCCGCTTTTTCCCTCGTATTGAGCAAGGCTGCGACTTCTCCTACGGCTTGGTTTAAATTGACTAAATCTACTTTACATCCCAGGATATCAGCCTGCTGCTTTTTAATATTCATATGCCCTGCACCTCCTGACTTTTTGGGTGTTCAGCTACGAAAAAACCCGCATTAAGCAGGTTTTTAAGATTGTAAAGATAATTGTTCCTTAAAGCTGACAATTTATACCGCTCTGGTATTATGATTGGAGCGGCTATGCAGATAGGTCATCTCATTTAGTACTTTACCGGTTCCCCTGGCCACGCAGGCGATTGGATCATCGGCAATATGTACAGGCAGATTAGTCATTTTGGAAACCAATATGTCCAGACCGTCCAGCAGTGACCCGCCCCCGGTCATGACGATCCCGTTATTTACGATATCAGCGGATAATTCTGGTGGTGTGATCTCCAGCACTTTGCGTATACCTTCAATAATTGAAAAAACCGGTTCCTGAATAGCCAGCCAGCTCTCTTCCGAGGTGATGTCAATGGTTTTAGGCAATCCGGTAATCAGATCCCGCCCTCTTACACTGAAGGATCGATCGCGGTTCTGGTCAGTGACCATCGCTGTTCCGATCCTGATTTTAATTTCTTCCGCGGTTCTTTCGCCAATCATTAAATTATGTTCTTTGCGCACATAGCGTATAATAGCTTCATCAAAATGATCTCCGCCAATTTTCAGCATCGTGTTGCACACGATCCCGCCCAGGGAAAGAACAGCTACATCGCAGGTGCCTCCCCCAATGTCAACCACCATATTGCCAGCCGGGCTGCTGATATTTATCCCTGCTCCCAGCGCTGCTGCCAAAGGTTCTTCAATAATAAATGCTTCCCGCGCACCGGCATTCAACGCGGCTTGTCTTACTGCCCGTTCTTCAACATCCGTTGCACCAATGGGAATGCAAACCACCACTCTTGGTTTAACCAGCAGCTTTTTGCCAATGACCTTATTGATAAAGTATCTAAGCATTCGTTCAGTGGTGTCATAATCAGCTACGACACCATTTCTTAAAGGACGGATAGCTACAATATGCCCCGGGGTCCTTCCCAGCATTGATCTGGCTTCTTCTCCCACGGCAATGATTTTATCAGTTTTCTTGTCGATGGCTACAACGGAAGGCTCATTTAGAACGATGCCTTGTCCCTTGCGGAAAAGCAAAACCGTTGCTGTTCCCAGATCAATACCAATATCCTCGTGATAAAGACACATTTAGCATAGCCTCCCTATAAAGATAATCAAACTAACACTATTCTACCTTTTTTACTACTTATACGCTATGCTATTTATACAAAATTTTCTTAATTTATTCTGATGGACGCATACTTTTGCCGGGTGGCTTCGCCGCCTCTGATATGCCTTTCTGCTTTATTCTTATCTAAGATATTTTTTACCTCTTGCGCTAACTGTTTATCGATCCTCGGCAGTCTTTCCGATACATCTTTATGAACAGTACTTTTACTGATTCCGAAAACCTCAGCAGTTTGTCTTACCGTATCGGAAGTATTTTGGATGTGGAGCCCTATTTTTACGGCTCTTTTTCTGATGTAGTTTTGCATAACTGTCCTCCCCCGGTTAAAATTATTAAATTTATATTCGGAAGAGGTCTACTCGAGAACATCGTAGCTCATTTTATTAAATTGGATATCCCCGTAAAAATGCCGCAATATTTCATGGTAATCGGCTTTTTCTTTGGCCATTCCGTTAGCCCCGTACTGGCACATCCCTACACCATGCCCATATCCTCGGCTCTTGATGATAATTTTCTCCTGATCTTTCTTAAACTGCAGCCAATTGGAGGGCAGGTTCAGTTTGCGCCGGAATTCTTCGCCGCTAAGTATCAGGTTATTGATGGACAATTCTTTGATACGACCGCTGGCAGTGGTTTTTAACACTTTGATCTCCAGGTTTTCATCATAATCTACGCCTACATCTGCTTCGATTTGTTGAACAGAGAAAACCTGCACGGTCGAATAATGCTTTGAACCCGCACAGTACTTGCATTTCACCGAATTCAGGTAAGGTAAGTCCTGAAGCCAAACTTCCCCGGCATCCTCGGTTTGTCCTCCACAGGTGGAATGATACAGAGCATCGATTGGCTCGCCGCCGCATAACATGATTTCTCCCCGGGTTTCGTCGACGGCTTGTTTGATCCTGGCTGACAGATCCTGATAATGCTGGGGATTGGCCCGTCTGAAATCAGCCGGAGAGATATAGGCCTGGCAAACCTTTATATCATCGGAGAGATCTGCTTGCTGTGGGTAAGACCGCTGCTCAATAAGTTTCTTCACAGCATAGGTTCGGGCGCAGACCGCCTGGGCTTTTAAGGCTTCCATCGCAAAAGAGGCCGGCATTTCTGCCGATACCGCTCCCATAAGATACTCTTCGAATTTGAGTCTCACGATTTTGTCTTTTTCGTGCAGATAGAGGGAAATATACGGTTCGTTGTCCCATTCCAATTGCGTATCTGGTTTACAGCTAACACGCCATAAACCTAATAAGGCTGCCAGAATAAGCCCCAGAATCAGTATTTTGGGTCGGTGATTAAACATTACTTTTCTCATGGGTAAATAATATGATAAGAAATGAGCTTACATGACCAAATGGACGCAGCTTTTAAGTATTTATCGTATGACACCTCTATCCCAAAATGGATTGCCTGCTGCATTAGTACCCCACACCACTACTTGCTTATAAAATCATTGATTTGCGGTAATAATACTGATAATTTCTGAAAAAGCGAGGGACAATTGGGATGCAAAGCAGAAAAATAGCGCAGATAGTGGACTCAGCGGGTAGTATTCCCCGAGATGTGCTGGAAAAGTATCAGATCAGTGAGGTCGCCTTTCATATACACTTCGGGGATCATCAATACCGTGAAAACATATCCATCAGCAGTCAGGAGTTTTATGAGCATATGCAAAGACAAAAAAATCTTTTTCCCAAAACATCGATTCCCGGAACAGCTGAATGGTTACATGCTTTTGAACAAAAATATGAAAATGGCTTTCGTGATTTTATCGTCACTACCATTGCCAAGCCTCTTTCAGCCAGTGTTCAATCAGCTTCTATCGCGGCGGACGAATTTAAAATTTTACACCCTGATATCGACATACGTATTATAGAATCTAATACTTGTGCTTGTGGCCAGGCCGCATTAGAAATCAAGATCGCTGAACTGATCCATCAGGATGAGCTTAGTCTGGAGGATCTGGTTGGAAAAATCGAAAAAATCAAACCCCAAGTCGTTTCACTTTTTTCTGTCAATGAACTGACGTATATGAAAGCAGGTGGGCGAATAGGCGGGGCTACAGCTTTTGTTGGTAAAATGATCAATATCAAACCGGTATGCGAATTTATCAATGGCGTGGTCCATCCCATAAGACCAGTGCGTTCAAGACATAAAGCCCTGCAGACTCTGGTCAATGAAGCTGTAAAAAGGATGGCCCGGATCCAGGACGCCGTTATCTGCGTACAACATGCTCTTTGTCAGGAAGATGCTGAATTCTTGATTCAACAACTGCGGGAAAAACTAAATTACAGCAGACCCATTTATGAAAGCCCAGTGGGCGCAGTCATAGGCTCCCACTCGGGACCAACGGCAATAGGCATAGGGATCGTACCGGACTGATTTATTTCATGAACCCGGTATATATAAAAATGGCATCGCGCAGAAAGATGGCAGCTCCTGCTCCTACCTGGTCATAATAAGCTGCAAATCTTTCATCATCTACATACATTTGGGCCAACCCTGCATGTGCTTCTTTCGTGTAGCCGGCCCAGGTAAAACTTAACCACCGGCGATGCAGATCTGCTGTTTTCTGTCCCAGTTCTCCGGCTGGATCTCCTGTCGCCATTGCCATTTTCAAGGTATCATTCACTTCCTGGCGCAGTTTTTCCATTTCCCCATATTGTTCCTCTTTCATCAATAATATCTTTTGGTTGGCCTTGTCTACTGTTTGGTCACCATATTTAGCTCTGATTTCTCCGCCATATTTCAGTTCATTTTTATTAATCAGGTTTTTCTTAAAACCGATAAATTTTTCACTGTCACTCATGTTAAAAGTCCTCCCTTGAAGATAATCAATCGTCTTCTCCACATTCGCTATCAGGAGATCCAGCTGTTTTTTCTTATCAACCAATTTCTCCTGATGTTTTTGTAAAGCTGCCAGTCTATTATAACCTGGAGCATCCAGTATGTTTTTTATATCATCCAGGCATACTCCTAATTCCCTATAAAAAAGGATGTCCTGTAACCTATCAACCTCAGCTTGCCCATAAATCCGATAACCTGCTGAATTGATCCTGGCTGGCAGCAGGATCCCTATTTCATCATAATATCTGAGGGTTCTGGCACTGACTCCGGCTAATTGCCCAAGTTTTTTTATGGTATACTCCACGTTCTCACCTCCTGACAAAATCAGTATAAAGCTTACCGTAACGTTAAGGTCAATTAAAATTTTTGCATTTTACCCAATCGAGTAGGTTTCTTATTGATATAAAGATCAGGTGAACTTCAGATATGCGGCTATTTTCGGGTGATAATATCGATGATGGGGGACTCGCTGATGGCTGAACATAAGATCACTTTATTGATCTTATTGCCCAATAAAAGATGGGCAGTCTGGTAAGCTTGGTCTGTTGATGGCAGGCAGTCGACCTTATTTAAGATTACAACTGTTTTGGTCTGGCTGGGAAGTAAACGCATTATACCCCGGGGATGCAAAATCAATCTGGCGATGGTTTCCGGGTGGATCACAGCGCCAGGTGTGCTCCCGGTCAATGCAGCAACTACTTCGGATCTATGTACATATTCGCTGTCCAGCCTTTGACCAATAACATCTGCTCCCACAACGATTACCAGAACGGTGGTGGACGGGGGTATGACTGGTTCATATTCCAGATGGCCTTTTAAAGGACGGTTTTTGGCTCCATCCGCTTCTGCCAATATGAAATCAATATGTTGCCATCCTGCTATATCAGCAAACTGTTCCAGGCTTATTCCCTGAAGCTTGTTTCCCGGCAGTAACCTGGAAGCCAGCGTCGGTGTCCGGCCGATGTCTAAAAATCTTTTTACCTGGTCCGGTTCAAATCGGTGGTCTTCGGTCAATAAAACCGGATATTTATCAGTCGGGGGAACGAGTATTTTCGTTGTGGTGGTGATCACCACATTATAGTGACGCGGGATCTCATCTGCCAATCGAAACATGAGGGTTGTCTTCCCACCTCCGCCAACAAAAGAAATGATTTCCCGCGGCGACAAATCTAAAGCTGAAAATACATTCATAGACCATAATCCTTTAATACATGATAAAGTACCGGGTATAGATGATCATCCATTCATTTAGCTTAACATTTCGGACAGCCATTTTTACTGTATGGAACAGAAATTCGGGACTAGGATCATCATTGTTCACTGTTTTCCTTGAATCCAAGGGCAAATGATCTTACCGGTTCTATAAAAACCTGGATATCCCCACCGCAAATCATTCCAAGTTCATCGTTCAGATCGGCATTCATCGTTACCCGGAAGATTCCCGGTCGGTCGTTTTTTATAATTTCCAGTGCTTTTTCACATATGATGACTTCGCCCTTTCCGCCCCCGATGGTACCATAAATACTCCCATCTTCCTTTATAATCATTCGAGAGCCTGCTTTACGCGGGGTAGACCCTTCTGCAGCAAATATTGTGGCCACCGCAGCAGGTATGGAATGATTGGCCATATTAACGGCTTTTTTAATAATATCGAATTGGACATCAGCGGCCATAGTAGTTGATTTAGGCGTTAGATCCCTGATCCCCGATAAAGATGCAGCAGTGCCTCCATAGCGAACCTTAATCAATTCTGCTGCGATGCTGATGGCAATTTCCTCGGGTGTTTCTGCCCCGATATCAAGACCAATGGGCATATAGATGTTGTTGATGCGGGACAGTTCAAAACCCTCATCTAACATCTTTTCTCTGGTCAGAGCGGTTTTTCTTCTACTGCCGATCACCCCCAGATAGGCTAGCGGATATTTGAGCATCTGCCGCAGGCAGACCCAATCATTCCGATGATCCTGGGTCACTACTACGACATAGCTCCTCCGGCCCAAGTCCAAAACCTCTTCTGCTTTTTCATATGATTCAAAAATAACCCGGTCCGCTTCGGGAAAGCGTTCAGTGCTGGCAAAACCCGGCCGGTTATCGAAAACAACGATCCGAAAACCGATCATTTTCGCTATTTTAACCAAGGCTCTTGCGATATGGCCACCTCCCAGAATCACCAGTTCTTCAGGCGGCAAACAAGATTCAAGAATAACGGTCACTTGCTGTCCGGGATCATTTTCATTAACAAGATTTTTCGTCACGAAGGACTCGGATAAGAGACTGTTCTCAACTGCTTTCTCCAGTTCAGTCTTAAGCCAGGGAATGTCGATACCCTGGCCTTCATTATCAAGATAAGTCACTTTGCTCCCAATTAAGTCAGGGTCCAGGTTCTTTTGGTCTATGATCGTAATAATTACTTTTTGCTCCAGCAGTTTATCCATTTTATATCCTACTTTCTTAGCTTAATCAGTGACCGATGCCAAAGGTACAATTGGGAAAACGACAGGTTTCACATCCCCGACATAACCCTCCGTGTCCCAATAGAGTAATGTCTCTTTTGGTCAACCGCTCACCAACCAGTATTCTGGGTAAAAGAATATCAACGATCGTAGTCTTAAAAAACATGCCACAGGCCGGTACTCCCATGACGGGAACATTATTAAGATACGCCAGCATAAACATTGCCCCTGGCATTACCGGCGCTCCATATCTGATCACCTCAGCGCCAGTGAGAGATATCGCTTTGGGGGTAACGTCATCAGGATCTACCGACATGCCTCCCGTGACCATGACCAAACCAGCACCGTCATCTACCATTTTTTTTATTTTAGAGCTTATATCTTCACAATCATCCGGTGCATAATCGATCCTTAATACATCTTGTCCGAACACCTGCATTTTTTCTTTTATAACAGGACCGAAACCATCCCGGATGCGTTGTTTGTAAACTTCATTGCCAGTAATGACCAAACCAGCTTTTAACGACTTAAAAGGAACCACTTCAGTGACCCATCCTGCTTCCCGGCAAATGTTTTCGGCAACCGCTACGGTCTCTTCCGGTACAACTAATGGAATTACCTTGGTTCCTGCCAAAAGATCATCTTTTTTGACCACAGAATTATTGTGTAACGTGGATAATATGACATCGGGGAGATCATTAATCGCTTCCAGAGCATCCACGTTGATCTTCAATAAACCATCGTACTCCGCATAAAGTGAGACCTTACTTTCCTTGGGGCCACGCCAGTATATACCATTCCCGGCCACAGCAGTTCCCAGACGGATCCCTGCAATATCTTCGTGTATGTCGCCGGAATCAAGTTCCATGATATATAAATTTTCCTTTCCGATTTTCAATAATACGGGAATATCATCAGGTTGAACGATATGCCCTTTCCGGAAGATGGCATCTTTAAATTCTCCCCGGGTGATTTTGGTTATATCATGACAAATCATTTTGCCGACTGAGTTTTGCACCTCAACTGTCTGTAGTTTCATATTGTACCTCCCAAATTCATTATTCAAAACTTTTTAGCAGTTGATTGGCGATTAATAAAAGAAGCTCAAATGCTAATTACTCACTATTTTCTGGCTTGCTATGGAAAATATAATAATTCTATCAATATGCTTATCAGCAAGTACTATACCAATTGATATTGAGTCCGTATAATTGTGTAAATTAGGTTTTGCAAAAACAAGGTGAGCCAATTTACTCAGTTAGAATGTTGGCAACAAACTTGGTTCCAATTCTTCAATGGCCTGCAGCACTCCTTTTCCCACCGTCCATGCTTTATCTGAGACCAGTGTACAAACAGCTTTATTTTTTTGCGGAAAGATATCACCAATTTTCATTCCCTTGTGTACCATCAGACCAGAATGCAGTAACCCTCTTACAACTCCGCCAATATTTGCTCTTACAGGGCAGTTTCCTACGAAGCCAATGATATCATTTGCGTCTACAAAATCGCCAATATCAAGAATGCTGCGGAATTCCCCTGCTGCTGGTGCACGTAATACTCTTTCACTGGTATATCCCAAAACATCACCTGGGATGCCAGTATCAGCAATTGCATAACCCGAATATATGACTGAGCCTAGTGTCTCACCTTTTTGGGTTTCAATGACAGCATGTACATCTGTTCCTGCTTCAAATCCAGGCCCGAGAGCTATCACAATTTCACCGTCATTTTTGCTGGTACCATTATTCCTTTTTGCCAGCGTTGCCTCAAGGAAAACCGCAGGAACAAATTTTTGTTTTATCTCCTGCCGGGGATCAACAATAACGGCTATTTGCCCGGATTTAATCAATTTCTGCGCATTTTCCCAAGTGCTGACCCTTTGGCCGGTTACACCTTCAATTGTTATTCTTTCATTATATACTGCCTCCGCGAAAGATACTTTCCTTCTTACACAGGTAGGTTGTTCAATTTCGGTAAGTATAATCCGATAGCCGGCTCGGTGTAAGGTACAAGCAACACCGCTGGCCAGATCCCCGGCTCCTTTGATAAGAACATACTCATAATACATGTGACCTACTCCTTTTTGCCATGCATCATTTCAACTATATTGGCGGAACTGTTCTTCGATAGCTTCTTTGGTGTCCAGATCCAATATAATACCGGGGTCGTCTATATCAACAAACAATACCTGATCTAAGTGGCTGGTAATTACTTCCCGGGCTCCATGATCACCTGTAATTTTACTAATTGCCTGAAACATTTTTCGGTCAAAGATCACCGGGTGTCCTCTTCTGCCTTTATAGCAAGGAACGATGATCAGACTGCTGTTTTTTTCATACTCATCTATCAAACAAGCCACAGTAGTGCTTTTAATTAATGGCATATCCCCCAGCATCAACAGAACTGCCTCAGCCTCATGGTCTTGCATAATTTCACTGATACCTGTTTTTAAAGAAGAACTCATCCCCGATTCATAATCAGGATTCCAGATAAAATCAATCGGATAACCCGCTAATACTTTTCTTATTTCATCACCGGAACTGCCCAGAACTACACTGATCCCTGCAACAGGTGCTGACATAAGAATCGCAATAGTTTTTTCTATGATCGTAGTACCATTGACTTTTACTAGCAGTTTGTTGGTTCCGCACCTGCTGGATAAACCTGCTGCCAGTACTAATCCTTTGATTTTAGCCATCTTAACCTCCAGCACTACCATTTAACAAAAAAATATACAATTATTATGCCATTGTTCGATAGTATTAGCCCGTTATTGCTGTTTATATTTTTCACCCACAAAAGTTCTAATATTGATAAAAATTCCTCATTATTAATAATGATACGAATAATTTGTCTTATGGTAAATTGTTTTCACATGATTGGTTAGCTATAATGAATTCAATTGGTTAACAATCAGGGAGGTCAGGATAAGACATGATTCTTCGTGAAGAAGTTTTGAAAGTATTGAAAGATCATCAAGGTGAATGGGTTTCTGGGGAGGCTTTGAGCAAAAACTTAAATGTGAGCAGAACAGCGGTATGGAAGCATATTAAAACCTTGCTTGAACAGGGCTACCAAATTCAGTCTTCACCCAGGAAAGGGTACCGCCTCTGTACGCCGGCAGATTTATTATCACCGGAAGAAGTCAAACCTGGATTGATGACTAAAGTCTTCGGTCAGGATAAATATATTTATTACCGCCAAACCGATTCCACCAATAAACGTGCCCGCGCTTTAGCCATGGAAGGCTATCCTGAAGGAACTGTCATCGTTGCCGAAGAGCAGACTGACGGAAAAGGGCGCAGGGGGCGTAGTTGGTATTCTCCCATCAATCAGGGAATATATATGTCAGTCATTTTGCGGCCAACTTTTCCGCTCCGGCAAATCTCCAGGCTTTCCCTGCTAGCTGCCGTAGCTTTGGCTGAAGCGTTGGAAGAAACAGGACTCAAGCCAGGAATCAAATGGCCCAATGATATACTGATAAATGGCAGGAAAATTGCCGGTATCCTTTCGGAAGCAATTACCGACATGGACAGCATAGAATTCATAATACTAGGAATCGGTATTAATATAAACAATCTCCTCCAGGATTTTCCTGATGATTTTCGTACTTCGCCAACCTCTATACTAGCTGAACACGGACTTCCTGGTTCTCGTATCAAGTTATTCCAAAGATTACTGTTTTCTCTGGAAAAACATTATGATTTGCTGCAGTTGGATAACTTTACTCCTACCCTTGAAAAAGCCCGACATCTTTCAGTCGTCCTGGGGCAAAAGGTATCTTTTGATGAAGGGGGGGAAATTCTCTCCGGTACAGCAATTGGTTTGGATGATAACGGATTCTTACAGGTCAGGGATGATAACGGCACTCTGCGCACTGTTGTTTCAGGTGAGATTTCCCAATTAACATAGAATAATATAAATATTTGTTAACACATGTTTCGGTTTTTAGTTGACATTTACTGTCCGGTACCTCCATAATGAAATTATGTTAGACATCTTTAGTTAGACATTAAGCTTATTATCCAGGAGGTATCTTTGTTTGTCTGCATCAAACCATGTTTCTTTGCGCAGCATGATTTATGCTGCTTTATTTGGAGCCCTTACTGCAATCGGTGCTTTTATCGTCATACCGCTGCAACCGGTCCCCATCACCCTGCAATCTCTTTTCACCTGCCTCGCCGGTATTCTCTTGGGCAGTTCCGTTGGTGCCATGAGCCAAATTGTATATGTTCTGCTGGGAATCATCGGATTGCCGGTTTTTGCAGGAGGAAAAGCCGGTATTGGTGTTTTATTAGGGCTTACGGGTGGATATCTTCTGGGTTTTATTGCAGCCGCCCTGGTGATCGGGCAAATCGTTAGAATGAAACGGAATCCAGGTTTACTTTGGCTGATCCTGGCGCTGGTCGCAGGTAATTTGGCCATTTATCTACTGGGCATCACCCAGCTTATACTGACAACACATCTATCAGTATATCAGGCTCTCATCATCGGGCTCCTGCCCTTCTTACCAGGTGACATCTTCAAACTAGCTGCTGCTGCCTGGTTGGCACGTATGTTATATCAATATTTTCCTTTTGGGAGGCAGGCATCATGATCAGTGTGCGAAACTTGAATTTTTCCTATGCAGATGACCAAATGATCTTACAAGATATCAATCTGGAAATCGAAGATGGCCAGTATGTGGCAGTAATTGGTGCCAACGGTTCCGGTAAAACCACTTTGATCCGGCACTTCAATGCACTGCTTCGTCCTGCCAGCGGTGATGTTTTAGTGAACGGGTTGAGTACACGGTATGTAAAAAGTCATCCCGAAATAAGACGTATGATCGGCATGATTTTTCAAAACCCTGATAATCAAATGGTTGGTATGACGGTTGAGGAAGATGTGGCCTTCGGTCCGGGCAATCTCGGTTTATCTTCAGCTGAGATCCGCAAGCGCGTTGACGAGGCCCTTGAAAAGGTCGGCTTAAGTGAATATAAAACCCGTCCTCCCCATACCCTTTCCGGCGGCCAGAAGCAGCTTTTGGCTATTGCGGGTGTACTGGCAATGGATTCAAGATTTATTGTGCTTGATGAACCTACTTCATCATTGGATCCTGAAAGCCGGTTTATCGTACTGGAACAATTAAAGCAGCTGAACCAGGAAGGAATCGGCATCATTCATGTGACCCATAATATGGATGAGCTTGCGAATGCCCACCGGGTTTTGGTCCTGGAAAAGGGTAAATTAGCTGCTGACGGTGCTCCCGGTGATATTTTCCGCCGGGTCGAATGGCTTCGGGATTTGGGGTTAGCCCCGCCAAAGATCACAGAACTAATCTGGTATTTACGCCAAAAGGGATTTGATATCAGAGAAGGTCTTTTTTCTATTCAACAGGCAGGCGATGAGATCATTTCCCTCATGAACGCGCACAGACTTAAAGCAGTAAACATGTAAGGTGATAAAATGTACAATCCTTATCAATATGTCCCTGGTTCATCATTGGTACACAAATTGGATCCCCGCACTAAAATCATTACGGTGATCGCTTTCAGTTTAGTCATAATGCAGGTAAAACTTATCAGCCTGTTGGCAGCAGCGGCCTTTATTGTGCTATGTTCACAATTATCCAGGATTCCCGCTGCCAGGCTGCTGAATACATTACGTCCCGTGATGCCCTTTTTCATATTTTTGTTTATCATTTATATTTTTTTTACCGCAGGGACGCCGCTGATTTCATTAGGTCCTGTACAAATAACCTCTGAAGGATTAGCAATGGGGGTCTTGCAGGTAGGAAAATTCATTTTACTCGTATTAGCAGCTTCAGTGCTGACGATTAGTACCAGTGCCACTACTCTTACAATGGGTCTGGAAAGGTTATTGCGCCCGATAAATAAACTTGGAGGGTCATCTTATGATATAGCCATGATGGTCACATTGGCCTTAAGATTTTTACCCACTTTGCTGGAAGAAATGAACAACATCAATGAAGCTCAATTATCACGTAACAGTAATCTCAGCTCCCTGGGTTTAAAGGGCAAGATTCGTTCTATTGTTTACCTGTCGTTGCCTCTGACTTTAAATTTTTTAAGGTGCTGTGATGAATTGGCGGACGCCATGGAAGCTCGTTGTTATAGACATGGAGTCAGGACGTTTTTATACGAACTACATTTAACACCCATGGATTATTATCTGATAATAATGGTTATAATCACCACGGTCTTATGTTTGATTTATCTATAGGTTTGCAGGCAATTAAAAGGTAAACTGTTTAAATGGTCAATATCTTCCCAAGCTGATGGCAACCCAGTAGTTTTAGTACAGTAATTTATTTTCAGCGATTAGTTTATCCTGCCACATCTGTTTCAGCAGGACTAAATCATCTTTGTGGTCTAATTCAGCCTCCGCCTCTTTATATTCGATCTGTTCAAGTACTATGATTTCAAACTGCTCAGCACCTTCTGTGTTCCAGTCTCTTTGCAATGCTTTATTGGGATGTCCTCCCGAATTAAGCTGAAAACGTATACTGTTTATTTTGCCTTGCAGATTACTGGTGGTTTGCAATAAATTGTTACAGCCAATCTAAAATGTCCGGCGGTAGACGGTGTTAAATGTCCAAAAATTGACGAAAGAGCAGGCCAAGTAACACCGTCTTGAATATACTCAGTTCAATTCGCCCTGAATTACCAGCTTAACCATATGGTCATCAATAATTCTCTTACCGTTTTGGGCTCCATATATAAGGCAGTGAGTACAAACCTTGTTTACCATACGGGCTGCTCCAGCCGAAAACTTAAATATTTCATCCAGGGCATTATCCGAGAAAATATCATGCTCTGCTCCGGCATAAGTAAGGTGGTTTTTCACATATTCTCCCACCTGGGACCGATCCAGGTGATTAAGTTTGCATTGAAGATCGATGCGTTGCCTGATAGCTGCATAAGATTGAAGTTTCAGTCGATCCCATAATTCATTCTGGCCTACCAGAATCAATGCCATAGGGCTCTTGGAATCCATTCTGAAGTTTAAAAGGAACCTTACTTCTTCCAGCATCTCTTTATCCAGCAGATGGGCTTCATCCAGTATGACCACCGGCTGCAGATGATGAATCCCTTGCATAAGCTCTATTTCCCGGTGTAATTGACGTTTGGCGTCACCCCGGTAGAATTTGGCTTCACATCCTAACTGCTCTAACAGCCCTTTGTAAAAATGCCGGGGGGTTAATTTTGAATCTGCCAGGTACATCACCATATATCTTGAATTATTCAAGCTATTTTTAAAACTGCGGATGGTCGTGGTTTTCCCGGTTCCGCAATCTCCGGTTACCACAGCAAATAATTGCCGCCTTGCGGCATATTCCAGCCTTCCCAGGATTTCTTCCAACATACTTGACCGGTATAAATGCTCAGTGGGTATATCTCGTGAAAAGGGGGTGTGTTTTAAACAGTAAAATTCTTCAAACATGTTTGTCCCCCCTATTAACCGAACGGTAAGATATGGCGGGGGACTGGACATCCTGTCGTTCCTGCTTCTTCCTGGCGGCTGCTTTTAATAATCTTGATGAGTCAGCCAGCTCAGGCTGCAAGTATTCCGGCAGTCTGGGTCTGGGACCGCTCTTTTCTCCGATAATCAGTGCATGGGCTTTTATTACTTCGTGCCCTTCATATTCTATGGTTAATGTGCTGGTATCCCTTGGATCATAGATCACATCGACTTTGCAACCGATGAAATTAAGGCCTGCTTCGTATTTCTTGCCGGCAAAACTTATGCAGCCTGCCTTATCTACTTTCCTTTCTTCACAGTGCAGAAATGCACTGCTGATGGTTTCAGGATCAAGAAATCGCAAGGCTTTTTTATCACTGCGATAGGCAGTCTCAGGACTGATATTGCCTTTAAGACCGGAATGGTTTTTATTCTGATAGCACTCGCTCAGCCATACCTGAAACAAGTCATTTAATTTATCCAGGGTCTGGGGTTTTTCTATGGCCGCTTCAGCAAGAAATGAATCCACTACCCGGTTGAATCGTTCTACCTTGCCGGTCGCTTCCGGTGAATAGGGCCTGGCATAAAGAAGCCTGATTCCCATTTTGGCGCAGGCTCTGTTCATCCATTTGGTCCGGTATTGTTTGCCATTGTCAAAGTATACTTTCTCTGGTACTCCGTATTTTAAGATCGCCTGCCGAAAACAGTCTTCTACGATTATCTGGTCCAGTACCGGATAGAACTGGCCATGAAGTACATATCTGGTGGCATCATCTACGAAGGTTACCAGGTATACTTGTTTTTTCGCTCCGTCTTTCCCTATGGGCAGGTACGGACCATATTTGATATCGGAATGCCATAATTGATTGCGGTATTTCTTCTGAAACCGCCGGGCAGCTGTTCCGGTATCTGCATAAAGACGCATATGTCTGCTGCTGTACCCGCGCTCAGCCATTTTCTCCTGCAGGGTGCTGCGTTTGATCTCCCCGGGTTGTGCTATTCCTTCCCACTCCAGGATCTGAATGATCTGGCTGATACTTCGCCCTGGTACCTGGCGGCGCAGGAGTATGGCCTGCTCTAATATGTCAGCGGGAATAGCGTCTTTTTGTTTTCTCCCCCGGCCTTTAGGTTTTAATCCGCTAAAACCTGAAGCTTGATACTGAGCCAGGTAACGGCGCAGGGTTCGTTCGGATATTCCTGCTTGTTCCTGAATTTGCGCCTTGATTTGTCTTGCCTTGCCTGCGTCCAGCCCTTCAGCCAGAAGCGGGGATAATAGCTGCATCCTTTGCACGGCTATCTCTTCTGCCTTCTTTTGATCTCTCATGCTGATCCTCCTTTGTTTTGAATGATTCAACATGAGTCTACTTTTTGATGTTCAGGCCAAAAAGGCAGAACGGGTATGTACCCATAAATTTAAATTGACTATGGGGCGGACAACTCTGCCCAGCCATCCTGGTGCATCGCCTACATAGTGCCGTATCCTTTGGAGCTTGGACTCGGGAAAGTCGGATATGTCTTCCACAGATTCGCTGCCATACCGGATGGAAATTGACTTAAGACAACCATTAAAGTAATCTGCCATCTTACTAAACCAGTTTTTCCACCGCTTAAGGGTTGATTCATCGGCTGCTACACTTAATTTAACTCCTTCACTTAGCACTACTTCCAGGCTTTCCCTTCCATACCGCTTGTAAGGAACTAAAATATCCGGCAGTTCATGATGGATCTTGCGACATTTTATACATCTCATCCTGCGAATGACAAGGACTACTCTTTCGCCTGTGTCGTTTATGTATTTACGTTGGCGGCTGCCAATTACCTTTAAATCCCCGTCACAGCATGGGCATTGAATTTGTTCCTTGCTCCTAACAAAAAACACCTTTTAAAGGATTCTCTATCAGTGAATATTCTGATACAATAATCATACCTTTTGGGTTGACGCTTCTAGTGCTTGTGTTGCAGCATAAGCACAACAAACAGGAGCGTCTTTCCTTTCTTTAAGATATGGTTATTATATCCAGCAATTTACGGTCAGGCAATTCCGTCAGCTTTCTGTCTTTTTAAATCGGCATCAACAGCCTCCCCTAAAAATGGCAATAAAAATCTGCCCGCTATCAATAAAATAATAACGAGCAAGATAATAAATACTGTTCTCTTATGAAATGATCTGCGTGACAATCCCTTACCCTTCCTTTGTTATCATAAATAGTTGACCGCTTCTCGTCTCCTATCACTCCATCGTGGCCTTATAACCCGGAACCCTGGCTCTCATTTTCCGGAAGGGTGGCTTCCGTTCTCCGGAACTATGGCACCGCTGCACCGGAATACTTACAAAGCAACCAACGATTAATATTTAATCTGGGTGGCCTAAATTTTGACCAGTATTTGGCCTAATTTTTCGTTGACATTCACAGGATATCCCCCTGCTTCCCCTATACTTCTGTCCCCAGGCAGCACTTCTTATATTTCTTCCCGCTGCCGCAGGGGCATGGATCATTCCTGCCAACTTTCTTTCCGGTCTTAAAGTCGTAAATATCAGCTTTTTTAAACTTAAAAGGTTGATCAGGAAGTGTTCGTAAATGGTACTTTTCATGTTTCTCAAAAAGCTCTTCAGGTGTATGGCCATTGTTCTCCCATAGCCTGGTGTTATTGGCCAGTTCCATGATCAGCTTAATGACCTCGTTGACCTGCTTTTCACTCTTGAAATCTACACTTCTGGTAGTAAACACCTCAAATACTTCCTGTAACGAAAATTCAAACTGGCATATCCCCTGAACTTCCTCACAGAGCATCTCCGCCGCCAATTCATCACCATCAAAAAAATGCCTGGCTGCATAACTCAGCAATGCCCTGTACTGCTTGGTCACTTCAAAGTAAGAATCTTCTTTATACTTTAGGAGCTCTTCCTGGGCTGGAATATAAAAGGGCTTACCTTTGCGCTGTTTTAGCTGATTCTCGAAGTTGCCAAATACCATGATCGTCTCATGAACGAAATAACTGCCATGAATCTTTACGAAGTTATCAGCTAAATCCTTTGGCCGATCATTCATGATGTCATCAAGGACTATGATATCGATCTTTTCTTCATTTTGCAGGTTAAATATCTCCGCCGCTTTATCCTTATGAACCAGGCCGTAAAGATGGGTCAGAGAAATGATGTAATCGACCATAGTTTTATAAAATAATTGTGATTTTCCAGCTGATATATCCTTTTCATTCATATTTACTCATCCATCCTCCTGTGCCTGTCATCTGCTCGTTCACCTGATCTTCCTCAATTATACCATCCCGGTCCGGCATTCAACTTTGCGATTGGGACCTGTGCCCTATAGGGTATCCCCAGCGTTAAACCTCTCATGCAAAAGGAAGCAAATAAAACGTCCCTCTGCTTCCCCAAAATTTCTACCGCATCACCTAAAATATAACTTAAATACAATAAGTTTAATATTATTAGAAGGATATTCCTCCATTTTGCAGTAATTATATCATAAAGGAGTCGATCATATGCCACATAACAGTATTTTGCCTGAAGCAATCAAGAATAAATATTCAAGAGAAATTACTTTTATCAGAAGCTGTGCTCATACTGGTAAAATTAAAATATCGAATCATTGTTATGAACAAATATCCCAAAGAAATATTCGTGTAAAAGATGTATATAATAGTATAAAGAATGGTGTTATACTAGAAGTCCAGACAAATGAACGCGACACAAAAATTTTGTTTCAAGATTGTTCCAGTCAACCTCCATATTTTTTTGTTTCTGTGGCAGTAAAACCTTCATTGGGTTTATGTGTCACAGCTTATTTACCAGATACCAGCATCTGGCGTTTGGAATCAAATACTCAATGGAGGAGGAAGTAACAAGTGTTTGATGTATGTTATGAATGCGATGGGAAACTAATTGCACAGACAGGTACTGTATTTGGATATTGGGGTAATACCAAAATTGAATTTACAGGACTGCCCAGGTATCAATGCAAGAACTGTAATGAAATTTATTTAGATGAAAAAATCGCAGTATTAACTCAGGAGATAACAAAGGCCTTTAGCGATTTAAATGAAATACCGGAAGTACTGGATATAAGCGATTGTTATGAGACATTAGTGGATCACCTTGACGATGCCTACGACATAATCAAGCAAAAGAAAGTACAAGTAATAAAAGTTAATCAAAACTATATCATCAATTGCAAAGATGTTAATTCATTATTTAATAAAGAAAAGTTGTCTATGGCAGCTCGGAATATTGATCAATTAACACCTGATGTAAAAAAAGAAATAGACCGGTTAGTAAAGCAGGATTAATAAGCGCAAATGATTTAGGGTCTATCCAGTACTTGGTGTAAGTTCAAAATTGATGTAAATATAAGGACGGCGTTCAGCCGTCCGTTTCCTTTCAAATAGTTGACACTTCCCGACTGCCTGCTTGCCTGTGCCCCGAAGGGGTATGCCCAGAATGGGTATACCCAAGTGTTGCACCCATGCACGAGGCAAAAAAGATGTTACCCCTCCGGGGCATACCCTATAGGGCACAGGCAGGCAATTAAGGTACGTCCCCATTTGTCCCCATAAAGCAGGACATAGAAAAGAGAAAATAGAAATAGCATATCAGTACTCACCGCGACTAAACGATGGATGCTGATCAATAATTGCATGGGGAGAGAAATGAGCGGAAAAATCGATTTTGTAATTACCTGGGTCGACGGCAGCGACCCGGCCTGGCAAAAAAGCAGAAACAGTTTCCTGAAAACCGGCGATGAAGATGGTCCCTTCTTATACCGGGATTGGGAGAACCTGCAATACTGGTTTCGGGGCATTGAAAAATATACTCCCTGGGTCAATAAAGTACATTTTGTGACCTGCGGCCATTTGCCCCCCTGGCTTAACACCAGACACCCCCGATTAAATATCGTTAAGCATGAAGATTTTATGCCGGAAAAATACCTGCCCACCTTCAATTCCCATTCCATTGAGATAAATCTGCACCGGATCAAAGGGCTGGAAGAACAATTTGTCTATTTTAATGACGATACCTTTATCATCGATCATATGCAGCCACAGGATTTTTTCAAGCAGGGACTGCCTTGCGCCAGCTCAATAACGTGCAATTTGAGTCCCAGAGATCCCGACGACCCTTTTTGTCACTATCTTATCAATGACCTGGCAATCATAAATCGTCATTTCTCCAAAAGAAATGCGCAGAAAAAGCATTTCCGCAAATGGTTTAGCCCCAAATACGGAAAAATGCTGCTGAGAAATCTTTATTTCGCCCCTATTAGCGGATTTTTTGGCTTCATGACTTTTCATATGCCCAATTCCTATTTGATCTCAACCTTTAAGGAAGTA
>Ga0209509_1000476_pt1 | contig 37486 bp, 57 predicted proteins | sample BioC13SIPDNA_FD_185743 | JGI IMG/M metagenome (GOLD analysis project Ga0209509, IMG submission 185743) | Anaerobic biogas reactor microbial communites from Washington, USA - Biogas_R1_A C13 SIP DNA (SPAdes) (version 2) | ecosystem: Engineered > Bioreactor > Anaerobic > Unclassified | place...
AAGTTCCCTGGCCTCAACATACTTCATCTTAAAACCCCCTTCTATATTTTCGACTCTCGGCCTGCTCCAACCGGCTGGCGATTAGCAGACAGATAAATCCAACCAACAGATACAGGCTGAGATAGCCTATCACCATCATAAAATTAGTCATTTTCTGCCCCTCCTAATCTTTCTAAGAGGGTTACTGTGCCATCACCATTTTTAAGGGTTTCCTGCATCCCTGCGTAACCCGTACCTATGGGGTAGAACCGCAAACCAATTCCCCAAGGCGCATCAATTAACCACCCTTCCATGCCATTTACAATAGGCGAGACATTACGATATTTTCCCCTTGCTTTTTCCATTTGACTATTTCCCATCTTGATAAACCCCCTTTGGTCGGGGTAGAATAAACGTGTGGACGCTTCTACCCCGTGTAGTTTGTGATCCCTGGAAGAGTCTAGCTTGTGGCAGGGCTAGGCTTTTCCGCTTTCATTACCGCTGCGACCTCCAGCACTAGCAGAGTCAGCGGGGATAGTCTAAGGTGCATGGTATCCCTCCTTTCCCAAAACCTCCCTCGCAACCTCCAACAAATGGGGGCTGCGGGCGGGTTCTAGTATCTCACCAGATTTCGTATCCTTCAATTTCCCAATTCAAATACCCTAGATCGCCGTCGTCCAATTCATCTAAGTCGCTCTGATCTTGGTAGTAATAAACCGTTAACACTCTATAATTGCCTTCATTGTCGACAAAATCAACGCTAGCGGCAAATTCCACATCGTCCTCAAAACCCGCTGGCATAAGTCTGTTGGTAAAATCGCAGTCAAGGCCCTCCACTTCTAAAACCTTTTCCAATCCCGCCTGCTTAATAGCTTCCTCACGGCTCAAATTTCCATTTCTCATGATTTATCCCCCTTTTTCTTTGGTAGGTTTTACCCTCCTGCCTATGTCCACCAGGGCACAGGCAGCGGGGCAAAGCCCGCGCTATACAAACCGCAAGACATACATGTTCTCGACATCAAACTCATCTGCCCATTCTTGCGGCTCTGTGACATCTTCTCGCCGGTCGAAGGCTAAGATCATATCTGCCACAATGTCCCCGTCCTCGTCCTCTAACCTGTAATAGCTGATGTCTAAAACGCCATCGTCAATATACTCTGGGTCTTGGCTATAATCGGCTCTATAAACCTTCCCATCAATACGGACTTTTTCTATATTTCCCTCTGCCTCCAAGATTTTGAAACTGATTCTCTTAGCGATATAATTCATTTTTTGTCCTCCTTTTTTCCCCGGCCCCCTGTGTGGCCTGCGGGTATATCCTTTGCTTAATACCAGTATAATGGCACGCCATCACAATGTCAACCCCCAAATTAAAAAAACTTAAATTAATTTTGAAAAAGTCCGGAACCACTTGTGGGACGGGCGTTGCAGAAGTTTATAAAAGTTTTCATTTATTTAACTAAAACACGGGTATATCATAGAGAGTGAAGGACTGGCGGGGAGCCGGTCTTTTTCTTTTCCTCCTTCCTATAGCCCTGGCGAAAGCTGGGGCATTACCTTTTTGGAGGTGATCCGATGAAAAAACTGTGGCGGGAGTCTCCCACCTTTGTCCGGGCCGTAGTGATCCGGCGCGGGGAGAAGGAGAAGCAGCGGAGGCTGATTAGCCCGAAGCTGTGGAGGATGTTTAGGGGCTGGTAAAAGCATATAGGTAATAAAACGCTTGCCGTTTGGCCGATGGCAGGCGTTTTTGCATTTTCAGCTACGGTTCAGGCCGAACCGTCTGAGGTTAGGGGGAGCCTTACCCTCCCCTCTAGCCGAAGCTGAGTCAACGGGTAAGGAGTTGAGCATATGAGGCAAGACAACATGCTCCCGATCAATGCCTTTTATATTACGGCATTACGGGACAAGCGAGGTCATAACAGGCCAGCAGCGCAATGGATTGATAAAGACACCGGCGAAGTGTTGCGCCAAAGGGATAAGCTAGACAGCACAGACCTACTCATATACATTATGCTGCTCAGCCGGGCAGACAAAGAGAAATATACCTGTTATCCCTCATTAGCAACCATAGCGAGCGATTGCGGCGGCATAGATAAAAGAACTGTGTGGGAACACTTGTCTATGCTAGAGCAAATGGGCTTTATAACAATAAAGAAAACGCCGGGCCGACCGAACGTATATTACATGGCTGATTTTGCAGAGTGGGCAAAGTCACCGCATTACTGACCAGGTACAAAAATGTACCTACTTTTGTTATACCAGGTGCAAATATGTACCTAGTGGGTAGGTACAAAACTGCACCTACTACCAGGTACAAAAATGTACCACGAACAGATACCACTTAACAGATACCATTACAACAGAGACCAAACTATAACAGAGACCAGTTTAGTCCTTAACAGGACATACCCCAAAATAAATCTTTTGGAGGTGATTTGAGTGGCAAAGGATAAACTGACACCGAAGCAGGAAATGTTTGTAAAAGAATACCTGGTGGATCTTAATGCCACTCAGGCAGCCATAAGGGCTGGATACAGTAAAAAGACAGCAGATAGAATTGGGCCAGAACTACTTGGGAAAACTTGTGTCGCTCGCGCGATAGAGGAAGCAAACCAGAAACGAGCCGAAAAACTGGAGTTATCAGCCGAATGGGTATTGGAAAACCTAAAAAATGTAGCCGTTCGCTGCCAGCAAGCAGAACCGGTTATGGTGTTTGATTACAGCACTAAGGAAATGGTGGAAACCGGAGAATATCAGTTTGATAGCAAAGGAGCAAACCGGGCGTTAGAATTGATCGGCAAGCATTTAGGTATATTCGAGGATAGATTTAGGCTTTCCGGATCAGTCGGCGTTAAGATCGTGGATGATGTAGATGATGGTTAGAGTATCCGAGGTGATCAGCCCGGCGTTTAAGCCGGTACATGCCGACATAAAGCATAGGCGACATACCCATTACTGGCTAAAAGGCGGCCGCGGCAGCACAAAATCATCATTCATAGCCCTGGAAATCGTCCTGGGGATAATGCGTGACCCGGAAGCCAACGCCACAGTGCTAAGGAAAGTCAAAGAAACCCTCAAGGATTCGGTTTTTGAACAAATCAAGTGGGCTATATACACGCTGGGAGTGCAAAACTTCTGGCATATCCCCCAGGCGCAGCTAGCCATGACTTATATACCTACAGGGCAAAAAATACTGTTTCGTGGTGCAGATAATCCTAAGAAAATCAAGTCTATCGCCTTTGCTAAAGGGTACTGCAAGTATTTCTGGTATGAGGAATTAGACGAGTTCAATGGCATGGAAGAAATCCGCATGATAAACCAGTCTTTGCTTCGTGGCGGGCCGGAGTTTGTTGTGTTTTACAGCTACAACCCGCCCAAGAGCCTGACGAATTGGGTAAATGCCGAGGCTCAATTGACCAGGCCGGACAGGTTAATTCATCACAGCGATTATTTATCGGTTCCCAGGGAATGGCTAGGAGAGCAGTTTATTTTAGAGGCCGAACACCTAAAAGAAGTGAACGAACCGGCCTATAACCATGAATACCTAGGCGAGATTACCGGAACAGGTGGGGAAGTGTTTGCTAATGTGCAGTGCAGACCGATCAGCGACGAGGAAGTCAAAGAATTTGAGGTTATCCGGCGCGGCTTAGACTTTGGCTTTGCCGTTGACCCGCTTAGTTATGTTGTTTGTGCTTACAATCGCAAGTACAAGCGGCTTTTTATTTACCATGAGTTTTACGGTGTTGGCGTCTCCAATCACCAAACCTACGAGGCTATAAGCCGCGAGAATAAGGGTAACGATTCGATTTATGCAGATTCAGCCGAACCAAGAACCATAAACGAATTAAGGCAGTATGGGCTGAGAATAGCCCCCGTCAAGAAGGGCCCGGACTCGGTTGAATACGGCATTAAGTTCCTGCAAGATCTGGAAGCGATCATAATTGACGATCAGCGTTGCCCGGAAACAGCGCGGGAGTTCCTCAACTACGAACTGGAGAAGGACGCGCAGGGCAATTTTAAGGCCAGTTTCCCGGACAAGGATAACCATAGTATTGATGCGGTCAGATATGCGCTTAACTACGAGTGTTTGAAATATCGGGATGAGCAGAAGAAGAAAAAAGACCCCGACAACCCGACCTATGACGAGCTGATGCAAAGGCAGCTTGGGGATGTAATGGGCGGGGATCTAAAAGTAAATCTGTGAGGTGAGCATATGATATACGCCACTATTGGGCTATCGTTGATAGTCCTTTTTTTATGCCTATATATAGCCAAGCTCCAAGGATACCGGATTACCAGAGTACGGCCGGAACCCATATCGGAGCAGGAGAGATTGGAGCAAGAGCGCAAAATCAAGGAGTTTGATGAGGTGATGAATTACAGCCTCACGCAAGCATTAGGCAGAAAGAGGGTGGGCTAATTGCCGGATACCGTCAGAGATTGGGACTTGTACGAAGCGGGAGTCAGATACAACAACAAAATACACTGCATCAACAACTCTAACTATTATGACCTATGCGATGCCTTAATAGATTTTGTCAATGGTAATCAGTGGCGCAATCTGGATATTACCGGCATGCGTAAACCCGTTTTCAACATCATGTCCAAAGCCCTGCGCTTCTGGGTTGCGAGCGTTACGGCAAACAACACCAAGATTGACCTGGAACCCTTGGAATACTCGCAGGACAGCCCTAATGAGCAGATGAATATAGCCGATTTTGCTAGCTCTGAGATAGCCAACCTTTTTGAGAAATTCAAGATGGATAACCGCATCCGGGAGGCATTATTCAAGGCAGGGACTATCGGCGACGTGGCAGCACACCTGTACTTTGACCCGACCAAAAAGCCCTATAGAGGGGCCTTTGACGATGTGGAGGGCGAGATATGCTTCGAGTTAGTACCGGGGACAAACATATTCTTCGGCAATGCCAACAATTCAGATAAGGAGAGTCAGCCTTACATCATTATTTCCGGGCGTGATTTAGCTGAAAACTTGCAAAAGGAAGCTGAGCGGTACAAGCAACAGGGCGAACCAGAGCAGATCACAGCCGACAACGACACAGAGTATGAGGCCGGGTCAGATTCTAAAATTGAGGTAGAGGCAGACGGATTCGGCAAGGCGAGCTATATCATCGTTTACCGTAAAAAGACCGTTCAGGACAAGAAACAAAGGCCGATTACAGATGAAATAGGCCAGCCTATCATAGACGAGCTAGGCCAGCCCATGATGGAGGACTACACCGAGGACAGGGAAACGGTTATGGTCTCTAAATGCGTTAAGAGTGCCTATATCTACCAAGACATTGATACCGAGTTGAGCCATTACCCTATAGCTTGGCTACCGTGGGATAGACAAGAAAGCCAGTATCACGGCAAACCCCCATTGGCAGAGGTCATGGAAACGCAGATATTTATTAATATCATGTTTGCTTTTATCATGTATCACCTAAGTATGACCGCGTTTCCCAAGGCTGTCTATGATGCGGACAAGATTACCGGCTGGACTAACCGCATAGCCGAAGCAATCCCTGTCAGGAATTTAATGCCTGGCGACAGCATCAGGAATATAGCTGGGTATTTGGAACCGGCGCAAATGTCACCGCAGATCGCACAGGTGATACAGCTTGCCTACGATATGACTAAGGACATACTGGGTGTTAACGAAGCTGCATTGGGTGAAATCAACCCCGAACAGGCATCAGGCAAGGCTATCATAGCCACCGTACAGCAATCTATGATCCCGCTAGAGAACACCAAGGCCAACATGTACGAGTGGATAGAGGATATAGGGATAATCTTGCTGGACATGATGGGCACCTATTACGGCTTGCGCCCTATTGTGCTAGACAGAGACGGGCAGAGAACGCTTGAAATGTTCGACTTTACGCAGTTAAAGGATATTTATCTCAACGTAAAGGTGGATGTAGGTACAACCAATGTGTGGAGCGATCAAGCCCGTAAAAAAGCCATAGAAAACCTGTTTGTGATGGGTAAAATCGACATTATCCAATATCTGGAGCGGATGGACGATAGAGACATTCCTAACAGGCAGGGACTTATTGAGGACATTAAGCGCACCATGACGGATAATCAATTCATTTACGCTCAAATGGCGCAATTTGTGGAGAGTTTGCCGCCAGAGCAACAAATGCAATTAGAACAACTAAGACAGACGAACCCTGACCAATACGAGCAGGCAGTTAAGCAGATGATGATGCAGGGAGGTGGAGGCGATGCAATGCCAGGAATGCAACCAGCCCCTTATGGTGGGCAACAGCCAATATAAAAGCGATGAGGGCAGTACAGAGGTATACGTGGAGCTTATGATGGTCTGCGTTAACCCCAAGTGCGGCACATACGCAGGCCCGAATCTGAACGAACCGCTTAAAGTGGCGGCGGTGGTAAGGAATAAGGTGAATTAGGGGGTGTTTTCAATGTTCAATTGCTTAACATCCCTTTACCTCGAATGGCGATACCTCCTTGCCGAGCGCAGAGGGATAAAAGAGGGTTAGCGGATACCCTTCGGGGATTTGACTATTTTGGCTTTACGGGAAAGTACGTCCTGTTCATTGCGGGAAACCGTATGATTCGCAGGGGTGGGAGCAGGGGACGTTGAAAAAATATCTTCTTTCAAGCCCAATAAATGGGCTTTTTCTATTTTCTGATTTATGCCCTACCACAGGCAGAAAGGATGATTTTAATGGCCAACCATAGCCAAGAGGAAAGATTGTTTGACTTACAGCTATTCGCAGAGGCGGATGATGACCTAGCGGGTGATGTGGGAGACATTGGAGGCTTTGACGATGATGTAATACTGCCGGAGGAACCTGCCGAACCAGAGGCAGACGACCTGGCACAAGACCAGCAGGAGCCTACCACGGCTGATGCTGACCAGAATCAAGAGACAGAGCCCCCGGAACCCTATAAGCTCAGGGTGAAATTCAACCATCAAGAGGTGGAAATACCTGAGCCAGATGCAATCCCGCTGATCCAGAAGGGGATGAATTACGACAAGCTGGCAGAACGTTTGATCTCCATTCAAAACGATCCTGTGTTTAGCAAATACGACAAGGTAAGACAGCTTGCTGACATGTACGGCGTTGAAGATGATGCCCTACTTGATGCGCTGTATGACCAGTATTACCAGACCGCCGCAGATCAGCAGGGATTAACACCGGAGCAAATTCGCTATGAGCATGAGTTAAAGCAACGGGAGGCCACCCTTAACCAGAGGATGCAGGCTGAACAGCAACAGCGAGCAACTTATGCGATGTATGACCGCTTTTTGCAAGCATTCCCCAACATCAAAGCGGAGGACATTAAGCCGGAAACCTGGGCTAGAGTGCAAAGCGGCATGGATTTGACTACTGCTTATGTTTTACAGCAAAATCAAGAGCTTTCGCTACAGATGCAAATGCTTAAGCAGAAGGAAAAAAACAAACAAAAAGCACCTGTGAGCGGTGTAACCACTCACGGCAGTCAAGACCCTGCGGGAGAAGATGACTTTTTAGCGGGGTTTAATTCTGACGACTAAAAGAAAGGATGATGTATTGTGGCTGTTAATTTAGCTTCAAAGTATAGCAAAAATGTTGACGAGCGATTTTCTCTCCTGTCTGTCACCGAGAATATCGGATTAAACAAGGAATATGATTGGTCGGGCGTTAAAACGGTTACTGTCTACAGCATAGACACTGTGGCAATGCGCGACTATTCCAGAAGTGGTACATCTCGCTATGGTACTCCCGCGGAACTGAGCGACACCAAGAAGGATTACAGTCTGTCCAAAGACCGGTCTTTTACCTACACCATTGACCGAGGTAATGCAACCGAACAGCTGATGATAAAGAAAGCTGGTAATTCCTTGGCAAGGCAGATCAGAGAAGTTGTTGTACCCGAGATTGACACTTACCGTTTGGCGGCTTGGTATACTGCGGCTGTTGCCAATTCCCATTCTGCGACGGCAGCTGTCTCTGATTCCAATGCTTATGCTAAGCTGTTGGCCGCTCAGGAAGCCCTGGACGAGGATAAGGTTCCTCAGTCTGGCCGGATTTGCTTTGTGACTCCGGCTTATTACAATTTCCTGAAACAGGATGATACTTTCATTAAGGCTGGCGACATGTCCCAGAAGATGCTGATTAACGGACAAGTGGGCGAAGTTGACGGGGTAAAAATAATAAAGGTTCCGTCCTCTTATTTCCCGTCTGGCGGAAATGTTTCGTTCCTGCTGATGCACCCGAAATGCTCGGTATCTCCTAAGAAGCTCGAAGATTACAAGACCCACGACAATCCTCCCGGCATCAACGGCTGGCTTGTTGAAGGTCGATTGATCTACGATTGCTTTGTTCTGGAAGCCAAGAAGGATGCTATTTTCGTCCATAAGACCGCTTAACAAAGGGGGCGCAAGCCCCCTGTAAGAAAGGAGAGATAAGACCAATATGAGTACTATAAATATTACTGACAGTGAAGTAATCCAAGGCACTGATCCTTATTTGACCAGGAAAAAGACTGCTACCGCAGATGTGGACGGTGACATATACGCATTTCCCATATATCAGAACTATATTAAGCTGACCAACAGCGGCAGTTATGACCTGCTTCTCAATGTCGGCAAATACGACAATAAAACCATCCATCCCGGTGATACTTTCGAGGCGGAAACAGACTTTACCCAGTTTGACATTAAATCTATTGGCGAGGACTGTAATTTCGTTGTAATTACCAAGGAAATGGGGACTACGCCGCTTGATAGCGTTGAAAAACTGTGGGCATATATGGCTGAGCGGGATAAAGCTGGGGATGGTGACATTGTAATTAGTGCTAGTAATGCTACTACAAGCGCAACGACTATCGCTTCGGCAATAGCCGGCGAAACGAAAAAGGCAGAAGTTGAACATATTTTTACCTTACAGGACACAGCTACTCCTACCCCAAATACCCACGACTTTTACTACGGCAATATGCCTATTGCCATCAGTGGCAAGACCAGCACTGCCGGGAAGGTTGAATTGGCGGCCGACTATATAACCTTCAAAGCGGGTGTAGGAAAGATTAAGGCTATTTTGACTGGCACGTGGGCGCAGGGCGATATATACAAAGTCAAAGTCACTGGCACGCCGATAATGGGCTTTACGGTGGCAGATATAGAAATCACCGACACCCTGGCATCTTAGGGGGTGTAAATCGTGAAGTTTAGAAAAGGCGATGTTGTTATCGAACTAACCGACCCGAATACCTTTATCCTGGCCGAAAGGCAAGGGTTTGAGCCTGTCTGCGAAGAATTGCAGTCGGAACCTATACCCGAACCAATACAGGAGCCGGATCAAGAACCTGACGACCTGGAAGAACTCCGGGAAAGGGCTAAGGAGATGGGCATTAGAAATGCTCACAGCATGAAGCGGGAAACGCTTTTGAAGAAAATAGCAGATAAAGAATAACTGCAACTCACCATGGGGCAGGGACTAACCATCCCTGCCTCTTTTTGTATTTATAGAAGGGGGGTAATGCGTTTGAGAATCGTACAAAAAAAGTTAATTATGACCCGTGGTGATAGTGAGGCCATCACATTTAGCCGAACGGGTAAAGACGGGCAAGCAATCCCATTTGTTAATGGGGATAAGGTTTATTTTTCTGTTAAGAAATCTTATTCAGATACGCAATACGCCTTCCAAAAAGTAGTTGTCTCTTTTTTAAATGGACAAACAGTTTTCAATATTGACCCTGATGATACTAAAAAACTGGCTGCGGGGACTTACAAATATGATATTCAGTGGACATTGGCAAATGGCGAAGTAAAAACTCCCGTTAAGGGAGATTTTGTGATAGAGGAAGATGTAACACATGAGTGAGATTAATTATAAGGTTGAGATTCTCCCGCCAGTTGAGATTAAAATGGAAAATTCGGCATTATCCCCCAATATAAATGTCATTCTTGAACCTGGGGCAAAAGGTGACAAAGGTGATACTGGCCCACAAGGATTGCAGGGGCCACAAGGTGAGCAGGGCCCACAAGGATTGCAGGGCCCACAAGGTGAGCAGGGCCCACAAGGATTGCAGGGCCCACAAGGTGAGCAGGGCCCACAAGGTGAGCAGGGGCCACAAGGCGTTCAAGGGCCAAAAGGCGACACAGGCGATATGGGGCCTCAAGGCCCGCAGGGAATACAAGGTTTAACTGGCCCTGACGGACGTTCTGTTGAGTTTTTGTGGAACGGAACAGAGCTTGGTATAAGACTTGAAGGCGAAACTACTTATCAATACGTAAACTTAAAAGGCGACAAGGGCGATAAAGGCGATAAGGGCGATCTCCCTGACCATCAATGGAATGGTACGGATTTACGATTTCAAAAACCTGATGGAACTTGGGGTATTTATACTGATTTGACAGGGCCACAGGGAACGCCGGGGGAAGGCATAATTGTTACAAGTAATTTGCCGGTTGCTTCGGCTACATACAGAGGCAAATTATATTTCGTCCAAGGAACAGAGGGAGCAAAAGACCAAGCGTATATGTGCGTCAAAAAAGCAGATGGGTCTTATGCTTGGATAGATATTCTTGAAATGAACTTTGGATATTAGGAGGGAAACAGTATGCCTTACACTGGACTTGATGTGTTTGATAGAGCGATAGCAATTATAGACGAACTTTCGGATACGGGAGTAATCGTAGAGTCGCAGATAAAAGAATATAAATATCGTGCTCCTTTTTTGTTGGATTTATGGCAACAAGAGATAGCAGGTATTGAAAACCTGACCGATGTCGAACCATATATTGATTTAGAGCAGGAATTAATTGTCAGCGATAAGGGATGTGCTTCTGCTCCTTATTATTTAGCAATGCACTTTGCGGCATCCGATCAAAACTCTGAGATCAAAGAGGACTGTAAACATATGTACGAAAAACTTAAACGAGAAGCTAGATTGCCTATAAACCCTGTCAAAATTACCGATGTATATTCTAATACTAATATTTAGTGAGGTGGTGATACATGGCGGCTTTACAACCATATACCATCGAGAAATTTTTGGGAGTAAATAAGTCAGCGACAGAAACGCTTCTCCAACTTGGAGAAGCCAGCTACATGAAAAACTGGATAGTGACCGATGATTACAAGCTGCAAAAAGCCTTTGGCTATGAGCAGCTTTTTGATTCTCTGGGTGCACATAAGATTAACGGTATGTGGTACGGCTCCATAAGCGGTACAAACCATCTTATATTCGCCTGCAACGGCCATGTGTATGAGCATCACCTGACAACCGGAGTAAACACCGACATTGGCACAGTAGTGGATGCTTGCCCAACGACCTTCTTTGTGTCTAATAACACCGTTTACATCATGGACGGGACAGACCTTTACAGTTGGTCGGGAACCGGCAATATTGCGACCGTGGCCGGCTATGTGCCGACTGTATTCACGGCTGCACCACCCACCGGCGGCGGCACGATGCTAGAAAGCATCAACTATCTGACCGGGAAAAAGACACAGAAGTTTTCAGCGAATGGTTCAGCTTCTGTATTCCAGTTAGCTGAGTTGGACATTGATTCGGTCGATGAAGTAACGGTTAATGGTGAGGCACAGGCAGAGATCGCCGACTATACCGTAAACAAAACCGGGGGCACAGTGACCTTTGTCACGTTTCCGCCCACTGGCGTAAACAACGTGGTAATCACCTGGACAAAAACCATCGCGGGCGACCGGCAGACGATCACTAAAAACCGCTATTATGGCGGGGTGTATTATGCTCGGTACTGGGCATACGGCAACCCAGACCATAAGAATACCCGCTACCCCACAGGCGTAACCATGGCCGGGGCAAGTGACCCTTCCTTTTGGCCTAAGTTTGCGGAATCAGACATTGGTGAGTACGAGATAACCGACATTTGTACCCAGTACAATAAACAGCTTATCTTCACTTCCGGGGATTCTGCCGAGGCTTCGGCGTGGTATTCAGAGGAAGAGGATTACATCGACCCTGCTACGGGTGCGATACAGGCCATGTTTCCCGTATACCCCATGAATGCCAAGGTGGGCAATGTAGCCAAGGGGCAGGTGCAGATCATCAAGAATAACCCGTTTACCCTCTGGAAGGGCATTTATGAGTGGGTATCGACCTATGTCATGAACGAGAAGAACGCCGAATGGATCAGCAGGCGGGTACAGAATGACCTTGATGGTGTTGACCTGACTAGAGCCTTGACCGTGGATTGGGCGGACAAGGGGCAGTATTGGCTATGCGTGGGCAAAAAGATATGGGTTCTCAATTACCGCACCGATACATGGTATATTCTCGAACTTCCCGACACGCCAACCTGCTTCTGCTTAGTGGGGGACAAGCTGTATTTCGGCACCACCGCAGGGCAGATAATGAGGTTTGATGAGACTTTAGCAACTTTTAACGGCACAAACATAGAGGCCGTATGGGAAATGGGGTATTTCAACTTCGGCGTGGAATGGCTGAGAAAGTTTATTCAAAGATTGTTCTTGTCAATCCTGCCGCTAGTGGCTACCCATGTTGATGTTTATCTCAAGACAGATAGAAATTCCAACTGGCAATTCGTCAAGACCGTTTCCTATGCCTTATCTTCTTTCGATACCTGGGACTTTTCGGGAACAGATGTTGAGGGATACGAAAGCATAGGGTTTTCATTTGAAACTAATTATTCGCCGCAACCGTTCAAGATGAAAGTCAGGGCCAAGAAGATTGACTATTTCAAAGTTAAATTGGTCAATGACGGGACGGACGGTGCAGTGGTGCTATCGCTTACCATGCCCACCAGAACGGGTGGGGAAGTTAAAAATAGGGGGTGATGCTATGGCATTCACAAAATATACAAAAGACACGACCATTATCGGGGCTTTGGGTACAAACCCCGCCGAGAGGGCCTTAACCACGCAAGAGTTCAAGGATAAGTTTGACCAGTTTGCCAATGAGTTTGTAACATGGTTTAATGCTACACATATAGCAGAGGCTGATGCGCATTTGGCTGATTATGCGTCCAAGTTCCCCAATAATGCAGGTGCACATAATAGCATATACAGGGGAAAATATTTGGGTTCATCAGTAACCGCTGAACAATACACAGCTATTTCTAGTGGTACTTTTGAAGATTTATATATTGGCGATTACTGGACTATTGACGGTGTGAACTACAGAATAGCAGCATTTAATTATTACATGCAAAAAGGCGATACTGCTACAACTGTGAACCATATTACTTTAGTACCTGATACTTCCCTGTATAACCATGTAATGAACGATACGGACATTACAACTGGTGGATACGTGGGTAGCAAAATGTATACAACAGGGTTGGGACAGGCAAAAACTACCATTAAAAATGCTTTCAGTGGTCATGTATTGAAACACGAAAAAATATTAAGCAATGCTGTAGCAGACGGAAAAGCCAGTGGTTGGGCTTGGTTTGATAGCGAAGTGGATTTAATGAACGAGGTTATGGTATACGGCTCTGTTGCGTGGGGAGAAAGCGCAATAGGTGGAAGCGGATATAACATTGGAGAGGGGATGTCCCAGTTGCCATTATTTACGCTTAGACCAGATATGATTTCAAATAGGCAATATTTTTGGTTAAGGGATGTTGTATCTGCCTCGCGTTTCGCTGTTGTGTACGACAGCGGCGGTGCGGGCAGCGACGACGCTTCTCACGCTCTTGGCGTTCGCCCCGCTTTCTCTATATCGTAAATCGAACCCCCTTGTGGGGTGAGATTGGAGATGTCTACATATAAAAATATTAATTCAAGGAGGTTTTTCGTGTCAGTACCTAAAGGAAAAAGAAAAGAGTCTCAATTTGAAGTTATTAAACACTTCTATAGACTTAGAAAAGATATAACAGATTTATTGCTTAGAGATTTTGGATATAGCCAAAAGAAAGCTCAGAAGAAACTAGAGAAGCTGTTTGGTGGCAAACCTTATGGCGAATTGTCCGAAACTCAACAAAACCATTATAATCAAAGAATTGCCAGAAATGAAGGTTTTGAAGAATGGTTTATCGGTTACCAAAGAGATACGATAATGGACTGTATAAGAAATGCTACTGAATATATTTTTACTGCTAATAGCACATACCCTTCAATTCCAGAAGAGCTGGTTGAAAGAAGAATATACCAAGATAAGGCAATCGGACAATGCTATAGACTATTACAAGAATTGCAATACACGATTGAGACTCTTCCTGTAGACATCGAGAAATATGTTAGGTTTACTGACAGCATAAACAAAGAAATAAATCTTCTAAAAGGTTGGAGGAAATCTGATAATAAGTTTAAAAGGGCATTCTCTGATTCTGCCTCGAATTTCGCTAATGTGAACAACAACGGCAATGCGAACAACAACAACGCTTCTAACGCTAATGGCGTTCGCCCCGATTTCGACGCTACAATTAAATAGGCGCTTTGGCTGGTTTGTAGCGAAGAAAGGAGAGGGTGTCCTGCCTATATGGTAAATACTAAACACGACACTACTTCTTACGAGAACTGTAGTTATCAGCGTGAAATATCTAATATTAATGTTCTGTATGATGCTTTTATGAAGGCCAAGGTTGATAGCGATTGGAAACCTCAAGTACAGAAATTTGAAATAAACTTATTAACAGAATTAGTTAAATTGCAAAAAGAATTACAAAAAAGAACTTTTAAATTTTCTCCAACCAATGATTTTATTTTGAACGAAAGAGGAAAAACAAGACCTATAAGCGGTGACAATATCAGGGACAGGGTAGTTAAAAGGGCACTATGCGATGAAGTCCTGATACCGTCTATTAGAAAATACTTAATACACGACAATGGAGCTAGTCTAAAAGGTAAGGGGATTAGCTTTACCAGAGACAGGCTGGATGTTCATTTAGGAAAATATTATCTTGAAAACGGAAGCAATAAGGGTTGGATACTGTTAGGCGATTACACTAAGTATTTTGATAATATCCAACACGACTTACTGATGGACATGTTCAGGGCTATAATCGAAGACGATTTAGCCATTTGGCTACTTGAAAAGGTTTTAGAGCAGGCAATGATTGATGTCTCTTTTATGGATGACATGGAATTTGCTAATTGCCTAAACACTGTTTTTAATTCATTGGATTATAACGAGATAGATAAAACTCTTTTGACTGGCGAAAAATACATGAGAAAACATGTAAACGTAGGTGACCAGGTCGCACAGGTGGCAGGAGTGTTTTATCCCCACAGACTAGATAATTACATAAAAATCGTGGAAGGTGCAAAGTATTATGGGAGATATATGGATGATTTTTATGTAATTCATCACGATAAGGAACATTTAAAGGACTTGGCTAAGAAAATTGAGATTGAAGCAACTAGAAACGGGATTATCTTGAATCCAAGTAAGACCATGATTTGTAAGTTATCGGAGTATTGGAGGTATTTGCAGATACAATACTCTTTGACTGAAACGGGGAGAATCATTAAGAAAATAAATCCTAAGAGATTAACCGCAATGAGAAGAAAATTAAAGAAGTTGGCTAAAATTTTACCCGAAAAAGAATTTGTTAATTATTATAATGCATGGTTTAAGAACTATTACAAACTCATGAGTAAACAACAGCGGGAAAATATGAATAAATTATTTCAGGAATTAAGGGAGGGGTATTATGTATAGCGTAAAACTGGCTGATGGTACGGAATTAACCAACTTAGAATTAAACGGAAACAACTTCATTGCAGAAGTTTTAGACAAAAATGTTTTCCAGGGAAATTTAGACCGAGTTACGATTACTGACGGCGAGGGAAATGTCGGGGAAAGGTTCAACCAGAAGGTGCAATTTTCATTTATCGGCGAAACCGAAACCTTCATATTGATGGACAAAACTAAAGACGAAATGGAAAAAGAGGCCTTGATGTTGGCTTTGGCTCAACTAGATGTGCAAAGGGAAATTGATAAAACCGAAACCAATCTAGCATTAGCAGAATTGGCAAGTGTTTTAATAGGAGGCGAATAATATGGCGAAAGTTTACTACGATTTAATAAAAAAAGGTTTATGGGAAATTGAGAAGGTTCCAAGTGTGTGGAGAGATGAAGTACAGGCGATGCTAGATGCAGATGCTTAATACACAGTAGACTATAACTACGCACATGCCAATCCATGTCACCAGCAGGATAATTTCGCCTTTTTGCGGTATAATTCCCTTAAAGGAGCGTGATAGCATGAAAAAGAGAATCCTGCTGGCGTTGGTGTTAGTATGCTTGATAGCCTACCCCGTGGCTGCTGATGTGCCATTCAGACTAATTGTTGATGATAGACCCATAGCCACGCCGATTATTAATGTTGATGGCACTACCTACGCACCTATCCGGGCTGTGGCTGATGTTTTCAACGCTACGACCGACTGGAATTTTCAGACCCAAACTATAACCATCAAGACCAAGCAGATAGACCCCAAGGAGATCAAGCGGCCTCCGATCAAGGGCGACAAGGAGTTTGTGGCAAAGGTCAATGCGGCACTGGACTTGTTGGAGCAGAAGGACTTTCCCCATTACTGGATGGTGTGTCAGAATACATGGGGAATAAACCAGGCAGCGCATGCACTACCGGGCGAACCGGATAATATATTAGCAGGGAGTTTTCATGGCGTTACCCTTGTCTTTCCACTGTTAACTGATGATTCTAAGAGGTATAATCCTGAATACTTAGCAGGTGTATTGGTGCATGAGGCTTGCCACAATACGCTTACGAACTACGATAGGGAACAATCCGAAAAGGTTTGTTATGCGCATGAATTGGCGACTTTCATAGCACTGGATGCTCCCCAATGGATGCAGGATGAATGTTTGAACAGATAAGACATAACCCACAATAGAATCAAGCGAAGGATGAACACCCGAAAGGGTGTTTTTCTTTTGCCTATTTCGGATTGAAAGGAGTGAGGTGGATTAATGTTGGCTTTAGCAATCCAATACGCCCCACAGTTGCAGGAATGTTATCAAAACACATTGACCGATGAAAAGTATCGGCATTATATGCACGGAACACGGCGTTATTTTATCCCCATAGAACCAGATGACACTAACAAGCTACAGTATGTCAGCTTGGGGGCATATGGGAATGTATTGGGGCTGTTTGAATGCAACCTTAACCGGGATACCATGACGGCCTATGAGATTACGGCAATAAGGTTTACCCCTGGATATGATCCAGAATTTGCGGCTGATATGTACCGTTTTGTGGTTGATGTGATCTTTCAGCAGTACGGTATGCAACGGGTCATATACAACGTGATTAAGGGGAATAAGGCTGAGAAGTTATACGACCGAATCTGTGAGAGATACGGGGGGAGTATTATAGGTACATTCACCAATGAAGTCCGCTTGTATGATGGCAAGTTATATGATGTAAAGTATTATGAAATGCTGAAAGGCCGATGTTTGCCTTTACTGCTGGAAGTAACGGCAGAAAATTATCGTGAAAACTTGGGAGGTGGCCAGACATGAGCAGTTCGGGAGGAAGCGGAAGCACAAGGGGTAAAGACGGCAGAATTTATTCTTACGACGATAAATCCAAAACAGTTACTATAAGGGATTCGGGCGGCACACCCGTTGCCAGAAGTTCTATTTATGACAGCAAGGGTTCTAACAAAAGTTCTAGCAGCAACACTTATAGTAATGCCTTTAACAACGCTGGCGTGGTGAATATGCGAGATTATATGAGCAGTTTAGGCCAAACGCCTGGCTGGGATGCAGCTACCGGGATGGTTACAATCGGAGGCAAGCAGTATCAATCCGGCAATATTCCTGGCACTTACTTAGATGCAAGTACGGGCTATAACTATGTAACTGATCCCACCAAATTTGATAGCTTGCTTTCACCATCAAATACTACCCAGAATGTAATTCAACCGATTATGCCACCGCCAGAAAAAGAGGAAGAGTTCCAGTTCATGATGCCGGAGTTCCCCGCCTTTGATATGTCTATGTACGAAATGCCAGCTTATGATACCTCCGGGATGATTAGCGGACTTGCGGAAGCACAGAGAGCCGCCCGCATTGCCGCTTTAGACAAGGCTAAAGGTCAAGCCTTAGCTGCGCTTGACACCGAAAAGGACACCATCGCCCCCATTTACTACGACAAGCGCAATCAAGCGGCGGCACAGTCCGATGTGGGGGCGATGAACTTTGCTCAATACATGGCGGCAAGGGGTATCAAGGGAGCCGCCGGTGCCATGCCGGAGATATACCGCAATGCGTCCTTACAGGGGCAGTTAGGTGCATTAGACCGTCAAGAAGGCGCACAACTTGGTGCAATCGAGCGTCAGAGGGCCAATATCGAAGCTGGCTATGCTTCTGATGTGGCGGCGGCTAATGCTGCCATAGAAGCACAGGCTATGCAAGCTAACATAGACCAGTACAATACTGACCGGGCATATCAGATGCAAGCTATGCAAAATGCCATCAATCAGTATAACGCCGAACGAGACTATATGATGCAACAAGCCGCCCTGGAATGGGAAATCAAGAGGGCTAATCAGGAACGCCAGAAAGCCGCAGAAGATGCCGCTAGGCAGGAATGGCTTACTACCATAGGGCGGTATGCTGATGATTACCAAGCACAGATCAATGCGGTACAGAACGACGGTGATCCGTCCAACGATTGGCAGATACCGTATTTACAGGCGGCAAGGCAGAACAAAATATCTGACCTAGAAGCCGCCGCCGCCAAAGCCGCCCAACAGGACTTTGAGAATCAGTTGGCGTTGGCTAGGCTGAACAAGTCGAGCGGCGGGGGTAGCAGTGGGACTACTAAAACACCTACTTCTATTGACCAGCGTGCAACACAACGGGCTATATCACAGGTATGGTCATATGGTAGCCCAGAAGAAGCCATAGCCGCTTATAAGTATTATGGGGCAGACATGGCAACTGACGGAGTGGATTTGAGCAAAGTTTGGGCTGAAATGGTGAAAAGGTGGCCTACTTATGAAGCGTTCAGGAAAATGGAAGATTACGAAATATACACTTAGGGGGTGATTAAATGGGGTTCGAAGTATTCAAGAAAGACAAAGACAATAAAACAGGATTTGCGGTATTCTCCCAAACACCCCGTAACAAAAGTTTAGCCACAGGTATGGCGGGAACAACGATAACTAAAGCCCCGCCTTTGACTGCTCCGGCTGATTTCCGCAGATTAGATCAAGCCAGTTTGAAGCTACCCGTGCCTAAATATGAGAAGAAAACCATGAGTTTCGATGAGTTCGCTTCTCAAGGTAATCCAGGGTGGGAAGCTGCTGCCGTGCCCGGCTATGGTGCGTATCGGTTAGGCCAGTTATTGCCTGAATCCGTGCGTAAATGGGGAACTAGAGCAGGTGAAACTGGTGGCGAGATTATGACCCTATCTCACCTGCCTAAAAAGACTAGTACCGAGAGTAAAGCCGGGGATGTTACAGCAGACTTATTCGGTAATGTCATGGGCTTTGTCACTAATCCCCGTGGTGGTGTTCAAAGCCTTGGGGCTGGCCTGTGGAGGGGTACAGAGGGTGCAGTGGGGGCATTACTGCCTAAGATTGCACCGAAGATAACCCAAGCCTCCCCGGTTGTTCAAACAGGTATCCGCAGCGGTCTTACTTCCGTTCCTTGGGAGGCTACCTATGCCGGGGTAAATGACAGGCCAATGAGTGCTGGCGAGATGGGTTTAGCCGTCGGGGCTAACGTTGGATTAGATATGCTTACCCATGGGTTGGCTAGGGGTGTTGGGCGAAAAGCACCTGCTCCCGCAGAACGCTCTGCCAGTTATGATTACTTGGTGGATATGGAACCTGCATCTACAGCCAAGTCTGCGCCGGATTTTACGGTTGACCCGTTGGGTAATGCGACAAAAGGTAGGCCGTTGCAAGCCTTGCCGAGTGGTACTAAGCCGTTAGCCTTACCGCCTGGCAGACAGCCCTTAGCCTTACCAGGCGGCGAACCCAAGATGCTTAATGCTGGGCAGAATTGGGAGTTTGGAACAGGGTATCCCAAAGAGGGGTATTGGTTTGCTGATCCTTTCGGCGTGGTTCGGGGTACTCCTGAAACTGCATTAGCGTTACCGGAGGGATTACCCACTTCTCCGGAAGTGCGTTTTGGTGATCCACGAGGACAGGTGCATTACCCAAGTTCTGAATTCACTAGAAACGCTCAACACGTTAAGGCCCTTGAAGGTAAATACAAAAAGATCGTTAATGATGAAATCGCTAGCATGAAGGATGAAGTAGAGGGCGTGATCCGTTATCGCCCTGGTGAGGGTGCTCCTTTGTTGCGTGCTTCCATGAATCCTAAATGGTATCGCGACTTTTGGGCATCTAATGGACGTGCACCCCGTGCTGGGGAGATGCGGGATATGGCTATAGAAAGGTTAATCCGTGGCAACCCGGAAACTGGCGAACCGCCTAGCGAGGAATTCCTGGGCATATTGTCTGAGCTGTCCCGTGGGCAGAGACTACCCGAAGAATGGCATGGAATACAGCGCACTATCAGGGACTTAGAGGGTAGCAAGGGTGAATATGTGCTGGATAATGCGCAACGACAAGAAATAATAGAGCGCGAACACGCAAGGAGAAAACAAAATGATTACGATGTGTTCGATGATTATGTAGAACATTTCCCCCATGAGTCAGAATTTCTCGATAATTTTTCGCATTTATACTATAAGAAGCCGTATTACAACCTTACGCCAGCAGAAAAACTTGATATTGATTCTTTAGCAAAAGAATACTGGAAGGGAGAAGGCTATTACGGAATTGACTCACCCGATGCTTTTTATGGCAAAGAGTACGACGATGCCCTGTATAAATTTGGCGGCGGAAAAGAAGAACAACCTAGCGACATTGACTCCCTCCTTGCCGATATGCGAGCAGAACAAGCTAAAGTAGAACCTTATGGCCTTAATCGTGATATGGGCAGACTGAATGAGGCTGAGAACGCTTACCGGGGGAGGATGGAGGATAAGGCGGACTTTGGGCAGTATGGGGATGTTAGGTTTAAGAGTTCTACCGACAAAGACCTAGCCGTGCTCCAAGAAGCCATGACCAAACGTGTAGGCCCGCTTAGAATCGGCAAGGTTGATCTTGCGCCCGAAGCGTTTACTAAGCCGGACTTCAAGGCGGCACAAACCATAGCTGACAAGCTGGGCTTGCGCTTGGTAGCTTTCAAGGGTACAGGCCACAGAGGTATGCAACAGGGCAGAACCATCTACCTTAACCAGAACATGAAAGACCCCTTAGATTATGTATTCTGGCACGAAGTGGGGCATACCATGGAGGTTACGCACCCACAGCACTATGACAGCCTTATGGGTATAGCCTTGGAGCATATGCAGGATGCTGATGGTTTACTCAAGCATTATAAAGACTTTGGTTATGCTATGGAGGATATGCCCCATGAGTTTGCAGCAGATGTCTTTGCGGAAGCCTTGCACGCCCCCGGATTCTTTGCCAGAGTAGCCGAGAAATCGCCGGAGATACTAAAGCCCTTACTCGAAGCAATCGACTCTCTGATAGCCAATATTAAGGCTATGGTATCCAAGGATGATACAGTTCTGCCTTACCTGAAAGACCTTGAGAAACTTCGGGAACGTATCCACAAGGAAGTGGCTGAACCTTATTTCCGGGATGCCATGGGAGAGAAGGAGTTTGTGGATACCTTCGGTCAGAAGTGGTCGGATTCGGCGGCGAAAGCGAAGGGTGGACGGATTGAACCTACTCCTATTGATACGCCGGTGTTCAGGCGGTGGTTTGAAGGCAGTAAGGTAGTGGATGAACAAGGCAGGCCGTTGGTGGTCTATCATAATACTTCTGCTGATTTTAACGCCTTTGATGTATCTAAAGCCAGACAGAGCCAAGACATTCCTGGGATATTCTTTTCAGATAGTCCCACCGAATGGGCGGATATGGGCGATAGGCAGATACAAGCCTATCTTTCAATCAAAAACCCATATACAGGCGATTATACTACTTATAAAGGCATTAGGGGTGGCAGTACGGACACTGCATTTCGAGAGATACGGGATGCTTTAATCAAAGACGGATACGATGGTATTATTACAAGGGATGGAGATACTACAGAATATATTGCCTTTTTCCCTGGACAAATCAAATCAATCTACAACCGCGGCACATGGGACGCAACTAACCCCGACATTCGCTATAAACTCAACCAGACTTCCCCCCTGGACGACCTCAAATCCATGATCGAGTATGGGGCGGCGAATCTTCGGGGCGGCAGGGCTAGCTTCGAGAAAGCCATCCGCCAGCAATTCGGTAAGCAACTTGAAGGGTACTCCCCAGAGGTTATCAATCGTCTGCTGAATGATATTTGGCATGATGCTAGGGATCTACAGCAGAAGGGCGAAACGGTATTGAAATTCCAGGGGCAGGAGATTCCTTTGAAGCGTGGGGAAGTGGCACAACCTACAGCAAAGGCCGCTACTACAGGCGAAGGTGGCCTATTAGAAGGGCTAGATATTAACCCTAGTGAATTACGGGACATTTCCGGCCGACAGGCAGGATGGCGTGACATATGGCGCAATATGCGGGATACATTCGGGGATAAATTCCCGGAAATAGAAAAGCGCATACTTTACCCCTTAGAAGATGCCAAGGCCGCCTGGGTAGACCACCAAAGGGCCTTGACCGATGATCTTTATACCAATGTCGTTGACGAATTGGGTATTAAAAAAGGTAGCCGGGAGTCTGAATTAGTGCAGCTTTACGGTGAGGGTGGATACCGTCATTGGGAATCCGCACCCAAGAGCGAACAGTCGAGGCAAAGATGGCTGGCTAACCTGGAACGCAAATACGGTCGGCAGAATGTGGAGTTTACCGGGGATGGGGCTTATGTCAATGAGTCTTTTGATTACAATGATCTGGTAAATGAAGTGGGGGCAGAACGTGCCGCCGATATAGTTCAGGCAGAAAACTGGTTCCGGCAGAAGTACGATGAACTGTTAGATCAGGTCAATACAGTCCGTGAGCAGTTATATCCTGGGCAACAGGATAAACTCGTCCCTAAGCGTCAGGATTACTTCCACCACTTCCGGGAGATGGAGGGTGTCGAGGGTGTAATGAACCTGTTTGATACTTCCGCACAGATAAGCCCGGAATTAGCTGGCAAGTCCATGTATACCCGGCCGAAAACCAAGTTTGCAGGATTCATGCAGCAACGAGGTATGGGTAAATACAAGCCAGATGCAGTAGGTGGCTTCTTGGAGTATGTTCCTTCTGCCACCTATGCTATTCATATTGATCCGCAAGGGGCAGCTTTCCGACAGCTTGAAAATGAGTTAGTCAAGACAATGGATGGGAATACAGGCATAAACAAGTTCCTGGAATACCTGAAATACTATGCAGACGACATTCAAGGCAAGACTAACTTCTTTGATCGCAATTGGCAGTTTTTGACCAGCAGAGAATTCTTTACTGGATTAGTAACTCTCAATAACCGCATAAAGGGCAATATGGTACTAGGTAACGCCGGAACAATGGTATCTCAGGTGTTTAATATGCCGCAGGGAATAGCGTTCGCTAAACAGTATTCGGCACCCGGATTAACCAGGTACTTGTCGTCACTTATTAAGAGGATGGCTGATCCGGAAGGTTTTGCGGCTACTAACCCTATGGCAGAAAGCCGATTCCTCAAGGAAAGATTCTCCGGGGATATGTATAGGCGTTTTGCTACTAAACCTGGGGAGAAAGCCAAGAACGTAGCAGTAATAGGCATGGAGGATGTTGACCGATTCGCTACGGAATTTATCTGGAGTGCTGCTTATGAAAAGGCTTTACACACTAAAGGAATTACCGACCCGGTACGTTACGCCGATTATCATGCCAGAAGGTTAGTGGCTGGTCGTGGTGTTGGTGAGGTTCCTTTAATGCAGAAGTCTAAGATAGTTCAATTAGTAGCACCTTTCCAAGTAGAAGTAGGTAACTTGTTAAACGTCATTGGTGATATGCGGGTAGATAAGGATTGGATAGGGGCATTTGTGGCCCTACCTTTAACCTTGTGGCTATTTAACCGTGGTTCAGAAGCAGTTAAGGGTACGCCTGTCGCCTTAGACCCCATAGAAGCAGTTCGGGAGGCCATACAGATAGCCCTGGACGATACTAAGGATGATAAAGCACTTCGAATCTTTGGCAGATTGGCAGGAGAATTTTTGGGGAATATGCCCTTAGGTCAAACAGTGGCTGCTTTGTATCCTGAGTATGGATTCAAGGCGGGGGATAAGCAATTGCCTACCCGTAAAGAGTTTTTTGGCAGAGAAGATCCAACTAGGTACGGCTCAGGCTTGTTAATAGCAAGGGCCATTCAAGACCCACTCTATAAGGCAGTTTTCCCTTGGGGAGGCGCACAGGCTAAAAAGACCGTTCAGGGTATTGATGCACTAAGAAAAGGCGGCTCATATACCAATAAAGATCAGTTGCGTTATCCAATAAGCACTGACCCCGTAAATGCTCTTAAAGGGGTTGTGTTTGGCCCTAGTGGGTTTAGGGAGACAGACCCATATTATGAAGCAGATCGCAGACCTTTGAGCGAGAAACAGACGGAGAAAGTGCAGAAAAGCAGAAGCCCAAAAGAAGCCTATGAAGGGATACACCGTACGCGCAAAATCAATGCGTTAAAACAAAAGATCAAGGACATAGACAAAGACAAGAAGTTGTCACCAGAGGAAAAGAAAAAGAAAATAGCGATCTTAAAGCTGGAACTGCAGAAAGTAAAGGCGGGGTATTGATCCCGCCTTTACATGTAATCCCAAAAGTTGCTGCGGTAATGGGGATCACGTTTGGTTTTATAGCCTTTGATGTAGGTATAATAGATGAACCTTAATACCCAATACCCTAAAACCGCATATCCTACTGCGTCCATTAAATCCCAAGGTATATCCATATCAACACCTCACCACTATTATAAGCTATTGGCAGTAAGATATGTATGCCAAAATGAGGCGCAGACAACCCCCACCGAGGGGCAAGGGAAAGCACCTGCCATGCTTTTACGTCTGCAATAATATCTTAACACACCGGGGGGAGGGCTTTAAGTTGAATTTTGAAGAAGTAACTGAGCGTCGATTGAATGACCATTCAGAGAGGTTAAGGGTTTTGGAAACGAACGATGCAAGGCAAGGAGTTATGATCGAGCAACTATGCTTAAAACTCGATAGTCTTATATCTTGGATGAAGGCCCTTCTGCTGGCTTGGGTAACGGGCGTAGGGGGCTTTTTGATTTGGTACATTCAAAGTTTGCCGAGGTGATTTTATGCGAAAGTTCAGTAAGTGGATTGTAGCCCTGGTGATACTGCTTAATGTGACTTTTACCGGGGCTGTTCTTTATCTATGCTTGAAAAGCTCAATCGTGCCTGACAGTCTGATCGTGGCCTGGTTTGGGTTTACAACTGGCGAACTTTGGTTGCTGGCTGGTATTCGAAAAGCCAAAATGCAGGGGAGTGATGAATAGTGGAGACAGCATCCTTTATTCTGCTGGGAGCTTTTCTCGGTACAGTTGGAGGTATATTACATCTGCTTACTGTTCACGAACAGACTTGGTTGCAGGTGGCCATTAATCTTATGGTGGGTTGTGCGTTAGGAACTATAGTTGGCATTGCCCTGCTGGGGACGGAAGCAAGCGGTGTATTACTAGTCGCCATCATCGCTCTAGGCTATGCGGGGACAGATTTTATTTTGGCGTTGCTGGGGAGGTGAAACCAGTGCAGATAGTAGAAACTAACTTCCGATTTAACGGCTCACTGACTAGGCGCAAGAGTACTAAGCGTGTCATTCTACATCATTCAGCCAGCCCTGATGTTTTCGCCAGTACCATCCATGGCTGGCATCTTAATCAAAAGTGGTCGGGCATCGGCTATCATTTTGTGATCCGGGCCGGCGGGGCTATCGAGAGAGGCAGGCCGGAGGATACCATTGGCGCTCATAGTGGGCCGGCTGGGAATGGTGACAGCATCGGGGTAGTCCTGACCGGGAATTTTGAGTATGACAAACCCACAGAAGCCCAGCTGGATAGCCTGGTATGGCTGATAACCCAATATCTGGAACCTAGGTACGGTAATTTGGACGTTATCGGACATAAGGATGTGATGGCGACCGCTTGCCCTGGGAAGAACTTCCCTTGGGAAGAACTGCGACAAAGATTGGAGGATGACGAAATGATCTATAAAACCCTGAACGATGTGCCGGATTGGGGCAAACCCTTGGTGCAAAAGTTGGTAAGTCGTAAGTCCTTGGCGGGTGATGGCAAAGGTAATATCAACCTGCCGGAGTCTACATTGAAAACCCTAGTTATTTTAGAAAGAGAAGGGGTGCTGAAATAATATGGAAATATTACTGGGAATTAAAATTTGTCTGATCGCAATAATAGCCGATACGCTACTGGGCTGGCTTTTCGCTTTTATCAAAGGCGAGTTTGACATTAGAGAGGCCCCCCGCTTTTTACAGACGGCAATTCTGCCCTACGTGGGCAGCCTCTTAATCGTGGCTGTATTAGCCTACCTTGACTCTGTATATATGCCGGTATTCGTCGTGATTACTGGTATCATCACTGCTAAATTTGGCATGGAAGCTATCAAGGACAAGATCATAGGGTATTTTAAGTAGAAAGAGGGCCGGGGCATAGTCCCCGGCTTTTTGTGTTTTCTGTATTCAAAAATCAAATTTTATGTTGACAATCCAACTTACTTGAACTAAACTATATTCAAGCAACTTGGACAAGGAGGTGCAATATGGATCAACCTATGTATGTAAAACCCACTTTGAAAGAGGAAAGAACAAAGCAAAAATTGACCTATGAAGATATGGCTAAAGCGTTGGGATACCGAAGCAAAAGCACCTATATGTATATTGAAAAGGGACAAACTGTTCCGACGCTGCCCATCATGATTAGTATTTCCCAATTGCTGCAGAAACCTATCACTTATTTTTTTAACTTAGAAGTACAAGGTACTCAAACTAAGCCCACCGGCACCGAAGGGAGGTAAATAGTATGTCATCAAAAGGATCCAATAATGAGAGTGCTCGCTACCAAGCCCTAAAGGACGAAGTAGAACGCCTGGGCTATAAGGTTGAGGACGTTCCACGCCTATTGGAGGAAATGAAAGGTACTCTCAAAATCCGTTCTGCTAAGGCGGTATAACGGCCCGGCCCTGGGGGAGAGAACCAGAACCGGGCAGGAGCAGGACAAGCGTTTATCTACTTATATTATCTACGGGAAGGGGGTGGAAGGAAATGGCAAACAATGTCATTGGACAAGTAATCAAAGAGGAACGAGAACAGGCCGGAATAAAACTTGTGCAATTAGCAACGCTCATGCCAGCAGACATAAGAACGATTTATCGTTATCAAGCGGGGCAAGTTAATCCAGATATTGTCGCTAGATTAGCTCAGGTAATTAAAAGCAAGCGGATAGCGGAAATTTTCTGCACTGAATGCCCGGTAAGAAATGTAAGGTTCAAAAAGAAAAGACCGCCCTTTTGGAAGCGGTCACTGAAAAATGCTTAACCACATTATACCACACCAAGATCACGATGCAATTACTTTTCCGGTACTGACTTTCCACCAGCGCCGGTATAACCTTCACCCCCTCCTTATACACCGGGAGGCCCCGCCAAGGGCCTCCCCCGGTGAAAGCCGGGAGGGAAAGAAAGTGAGGTAGGAACATGAGTAGAGTTAAACAGGCTTATGAGGCTTTAGGGCAGGCTATACGAGAGGAATACGGACTCGAGCCACGGATCGTGATTAATATCTACCCTAGCAGACAGAGTTCTCAATACGATTATCTGCGTTGCGGCTTAGCGATCCAAGCAGATTATGGCGCAAACATGAGATATGGCGATAACAAAGTGGGAGAAACCCTTCACCAATGGGTGGAAGTTGGGCCAATCGTATTGTTTGCAGAAAGGAATGAGTAGATATGACTGAACAGCAAATAACCGTGATAAACCAAGCCAAAGATGCCGTTTTAGATGCCATTACTAAGCTGGATTGGGCAAGGCATTTGCTCGTCAGCGAAGATACCGCCCCGACTATCGGGGTACGTATATATGATGCGGTAGCCAAGCTGGATGACATTGCCGATGACCTTAGCGATTACGCTGAAAGCTACGGCAAGTATATGAAGCATTTAGCTGACATGGGCTTTACATGGGAGGCGATTTAGATGCCAGCAACGATGTTTACCTGCCCGGACGGACAAACAGTAGATATAGATTGGTGTATAAATGTTGGTTGCCGTATGGGGCGCAGATGCCTTTCTAAGCGTACTCTACGCATGGTGGCAGAACAAAGAACATGGACGGGCGAACCGTCAACTACGCAACTGCTCAAGGGAACCCGTGAAGCGTTTTTGGAACTTACCAAGGAATATTCTCTCACCCCGGATGCTGAACTTTTCCGGGTGCTAGGTAGCAAGGCCCATGCCTACCTGGAAGGTTTCACGGACAACGAACTGACCGAGGAAAGGCTACACGATTCAATCGGTTCTGGACAATTCGACTTCTACGACCCCGAAGAACAAGCACTCTATGATACAAAAACCTGGGGCAGTTTTAAGGTGGCTAGGGCTTTAGGTTATAAGTCCGAGTCCAAGGAAGTGCCGACCGGGGAATATTACAAGACCGGGGATAAGAAAGGTCAACCCAAGTATAAGAAAGTCACTACAACAGTGCAGGGTGAGCCGGATATGAAGGACACCGAGATTCAGCTTAATCATTACCGCATGATGCTAGAGGCGGCAGGTTTCCCGGTTAAGGAAATGTTTGTGGAGGCCATCATAAGAGATGGTAACACCTACATGGCTAAGAACCGGGGCATTGAAAGGAACGGGGAATTGATCCCGGTTAAAATCCTGCCAGATGCCGAGGTTAGGGAATACCTGCAAGCCAAGCGGGATGCCCTGCTCACGGCCTTGGAGACGGGCGAAATGCCCCCACCATGTACGGATGAAGAATGTTGGGAAGGAAGGAAATGCAACGGTTACTGCCGGGTGTCGCAGTTCTGCGATGCTTCGGGCGAGTTAATGGAAAGCGAGGTTATAAATGATGGCTGTAAGGAAAGCAAGCAAGAGGAAGAAACCGCTTAAAATATTACTTTACGGTGCATCGGGTGTAGGCAAAACCCATTTTGCTCTACACGCAACACCGGGCAAAACCCTAGTATTCGACTTTGAAGGTGGTACAGATTTATTTGAGGGCCGGGTGGACTTCGACTACTGGACGGATGACGAAGGGTACAAAACTCAATCTTACCGGGAATTAAAGAAGTGTATAGACTTCCTTAAAACCAAGGAAGGCAGAGCATACCAAACCTTTATCATTGACCCAATTACCCTTATATGGACTTTGTTGCAACAAGAACGGCAGGACTACAAAGAAGATAAATATCTTGCAAAGAATAAAGGAACTGCCAAGGCTAATGAAACCGACCTGGAAACTTTCACTACTAGAGACTGGAACATCGTCAAGAAAATGCACAAGGGTGTTATAGACGAGATTTCAGCCCTTCCTCAGAATGTTATTCTCGTTGCCAGGGAAAAAGATGTGATTGAAATGAAAAACGGGGAACCCGTTAAGACCGGAGACTTCACTTATGAGGGTGAGAAGAACACCATCTATGCGGTAGATTTCGCTATCCGATTGGTAGTAGATAAGAGATCACAGAAGCGTACAGCCATAATAGACAAAGACCGTTCTGGTCATTACGCTACTGGGGCAGTTATCCCCGACCCTACCTTTGAACTGTTTAACTCCATTGTCAATGATATGGAGGGTGGCAGCGAATCCAAACCCGTCAACACTCAATCCGAAAAACTGTTCCTAGAGCAAGACCCTAAGATCAGCGAAAAGGCTATGAAGGCTATTCATGCTTTAGGAAGCGAAAAAGGATTAGGGCATGAGGACATAAGTCATTTGGCTACCGCCACCTTCCAGGTAAATAGCCTAACTGATTTAAGCGAAGCACAGGCCCGCCAGTTGTACGCCAAAATTAAAAATATGCCAACACAAGAACAAGAAGCGGTAGGGGTATAATCCCCTGCCGAAAGGAGGACGAAAGTGCTTAATAATGTGACATTGATCGGACGGATGACCCGTGACCCGGAACTACGCTATACCAGCAACGGTAACGCCGTAACCAATTTTAGCCTTGCCGTGAACCGCAGATACAATCGGGAGGTAGTAGATTTTATCGACTGCGTTTGCTGGAAAGGACTAGCCGAGAATGTTGCTAATTACACCGCCAAGGGGTCTTTGATTGCCGTGCAGGGGAGTATCCAGGTACGCACCTATGAAGCGCAGGACGGGCAGAAACGCAAGGTTCCCGAGGTAGTATGTGATGACGTGCGATTCCTAGACAAGAAGAAGGATTCTGCGCCGAAGGAACCCGATACGCTTGGTTGGGATGATTTGGGTACGGAAGTAGATGCTCCGTTTTAAGAAATAAGCCAGTGGCAGGGCCGACTGTTTATAGCATAAAAAACAGGATAGCGGGAGATCGTGGCTCCCGGCTGGCTCCATTAATAAGGAGGGATAAGCATGAGTATATGGGTGAGGAGACAAAACCGAGACGCATTAGTTAACGCGAACTATTTCTTTATAGATGCAGGGAACAGGGTATATGGCGATACTGACAATTCAGACCCAAACGATTATGGGTTTTTCCTTGGCGAGTACGACTCCGAAGAAGAAGCCCTTGCGGTGCTGGATGAAATTCAAGATTACATCAAACATCTTATCCTGGCTCCCGGCCAGTTTCCTGTCATCTACCAGATGCCCGAAGCTGGGTTTTTAGGGGGTGCCGCCCATGACAGACCCTAAAGAAAGGTACACATGGAGGGATAAAAAATGCGTAGAGCGATAGGAATCACAAGCTACTACAACCGGGTAAACCCCGTATATCCTACGACCAAACCCCGTACGGTTAAGAGGGACAAGCCAGATGCGGTCAAGGAGTTGCCCATAACCGTAGTTAAGCAGGAAACCACTAAGGGGATGGATTTAGAGGGACAAGCCCTCCTATGCTTGGTAATTATCCTGCTTTTAGCCAATGTAATCAACCAGGTAATCATACTATGCGGGTAGTCCTTTTACCCGCCCTGCTTCTAGCCGTAGCACTCATTACAACACCCGCCGAAGCACCAACCGTCATTGAATCAGCAGGGACGAGCATCAGCGAATACAGGCAGATCGAAGCACCGAAACCAGAACCGATGATTTTCGAGGCCACGGCCTACTGTTACACCGGGAACAGGACATATACAGGTACCTGGCCTAGCAGGGGAACTATTGCAGTTGACCCGACCATTATTCCGCTTGGTACGAGGCTTTTCGTTGAGGGGTACGGCGAAGGGATAGCGGAGGATACAGGCGGGGCGATCAAGGGGGAGATCATTGACCTGTATATGTTGGATAGAAATGAGGCCCTTTCGTGGGGTCGGAGACAAGTGGAAGTGAGGATAATTGGGGAGGGATAATATGAAAACCTGCGCCACCTGCTCCATATGGGTTCCCGACCGGCCCATCGGAAGTTTAATGCGTATCGGGGGCAAGTGCTATTACAAGGGTGAAACGAAACTTGACTACTCCTGCTGGGCCTGGTTGAAATGCACTCCGGAGCAGGAGGAATCACGGAGGAAGGCGGGGCTGATTGAGTAGCGGCGCAGTGTGTTTAAACTGTGAAGTAAAGGAGTGAATGTCGTGAAGATTATATTTGATGGTAGCGAAAAATCTATTTTAGAGATAATAAAAAACCTGCCAGACAGCCATGGAAAAGCGATAATAGATAGAGGTAACTCTATACAATTAGCAACAGATGAAGGGGCAAAGCAGGTATGGATAGGTGATAGTGTAGTTATAAAAGGGGATAGTGTAAAAGTAATCGAGACTTATACTTAATACACATTCCAAGGATTAAGCGAAGGGAGGGGAGAGCATGAATTACTTGCAGGAGTTGAATGCGTTTCGCGATTGGTCGTTGCTAAATCATCCGTCAACCGGACAAGTTGCTTTGTGGTACTCGCTTATGAGCATAAACAATATGACTGGCTGGCAAGAGTGGTTTACTGTGGCGAATCAAACGCTTCAACTCATGACAGGAATGTCAAAAGCTGGACTGGATAAAGCACGAACGCAACTAATAAATAAAGGCCTCCTTATTTATCAACCTGGTAGTACACGGCAGGCAGGTAAATATAAATTAGTCTCCATTTATAGCAAGAAAGTAGACCAATGGGAGAACAATCAGGAGACTAATAGTTTACCAATAAGAGAACAATCAGCGAACAATCAGGAGACCATTAATAAACATAAACAAAACAAAACTAAACAAGACAATAATACCCCCCTTAACCCCCCGAAAGAAAAACCGCAAAAAATAGCCTATGCAGAATTTGTCTTTCTCACTGAAGCGGAGCATGAGCGGCTTATCAAAGATTACGGAGAAGCCGACACCTTACGCATGATTGAGATTTTAGACAATTACATAGGCCAAAACCCAAGCAAAAACGGCAAGAAATACACCGATCATAACCGGGTTCTTCGCAACTGGGTCAAAGACAGAGTTGAGGAGGAAAAAACCAAGCAATCATTGCCATTCGGCCAAAGACCCCGCAACCAGGCCAGAGACCCAAATAAGTGTGAAACCACCGGGGAACAATACGAGATATTTGTTTCTCCGGCCAGGCTTGAAGCACTGAAATAATCAGGGATAGGGAGGGATGATGTTTGAACAAAAACCCCGTCTTACGGTGCACTGATCTAGGCACCATGGACAATCTGTATACTTCGCCAAAGCGATCCCAACCCGAGCCGCCGGAGGGGTTCGTTGATAACACCGTAAAGGTTTTTAGACTCAACCCAGACGGGAGCAAGGGCGAATTAGTGCGAACCATGGAAGCTTTCCCCGAGGGCTGGGACGATCCGGCCAGGCGCAGATTGACACCCGGATCAGGGGCGAGAAAACAAAAGGAGGAGGTTAAGGAGATGCCTAAAAAGGACATTGACTTTGGAGTTATCGTGGCAAGAGTCCAAGAGGTAGCGGCAGAACGAGGAATATCGTTGTACAAGGCCAGCGGGATCGTCGCCCAGGAAACCGGCCTACATCGCACCACTGTCTATAACCGTGCTAAAGCTATGGAGCAGACCCCGACCCCCGAACCGACACAGGCCGCAAACCAGGAGCCGATTCAGGGCAGCCAGGAGCCTGCTAACCAGAGTGTAGCACAGGAAGAACCGGAAACCTATGACGAAATCTGCCCACCTCAAGACACCACCCTGGACGAAATGAAGTTGATCTGGATTGAGGACGTCATGGAACACTGCGTCACGGTCGAAACCAAGATGCGGTATATTCAGGCGATTGCGGGGCTGAGAGTGTGACGCAGTCTGTTTATTATACGACGTAAGGGAGGGGGGGAGATATTGAAAAAATTCGTATCAGTATCTGGCGGAAAAGACAGTACAGCAACCGCTCTCCTTCTATGGGAACGGAAAGAAGATTTTGAACTTATTTGGGCTGATACAGGGGCAGAATTGCCAGAAAATTACTGGATAGTGCCAAGGCTGGCGCAGTTGATACAAAAACCGCTCCATGTTGTAAGCAATGGGACATTCTTTCAGTGGTTGGTTAAGAAGGGATATTTTTTACCGGGCATCATTAATAAGTGGTGTACCGAAACGCTTAAACAAAAACCCATGAATGAGTTTATTAAATCTCTTGAGCTATCGGAACCGGTGATAATGAATACCGGTATTAGAGCAGACGAGCCAAAGAGATATCATCCACTGGAATATGATACCAAATACCAGACTACATGTTACCCGTTATATGAATCCGGGTATGGAAAGAAAGAAGTTATTGATATTTGCCTCAAATATGATTTGTTAAACCCGTGTTATGCTTGGAGATCGTCGGTGTCCTGCTTCTGCTGCCCCTTGCAAAGAAAAAGTGATTGGCAAGGTCTTTTAAAGCATCACCCCGAGCTATATGCCATTGCCGAGGAGTGGGAAAGGCAAAGCAGTATTACAACCGAGAAAATGGACGGCTGGCGTTTCTGGTGGAACGACGATTACTCACTTACCGAATTAAAAAATTGGGGGGGGAGAAACCCGACTAGGCCGACAAAGGCGCAACTTAAGAAGCAGGCCTATGCTATTCATAATTTAGACAATGGAGTCCTATGGAGTAATGAAGAGTTGGTTAAGAAAATTGATTAGCGTCGCATTACAAGGAAACCACGACAGAGGGGAGCAGGAGAGATATGAGAAAAACCTTTATCATCCCGGGCGAACCCGTGGCCAAAGCAAGGCCGAGAGTAATGAGCAACGGGATCACCTATACACCCGCAAAAACCAAGAACTATGAAACCTTGGTCAAGGAATTATACTGGCACCAATTCCGGGGGCAGGATATGCTGGAAGGGCCAATCCGGGTGCGAGTGGATGCTTATTTCCAGATTCCTAAGAGCGCATCCCGCCGAAAACGGGAGCGCATGATCCGGGGACTAGAACGCCCCACGAAAAGACCCGACGGGGATAACATTCTTAAATGCGTCACTGATGCCCTAAACGGGATCGCCTACACCGATGATTCGGCTGTAGTGTCTGCCCAGGTCGAAAAGTGGTGGGCGGATCAGCCGAGGGTTGAAGTGGAGCTAGAGGAATTTGAGGCAGGAAGGAGCGAGGGAGAGTGAGTATTAGGTGTGAGAAATGCGGCAGAAAAGTCTCTTATCCCAGACATGATACCCCGATAGGGATGTTGTGTTATACATGCTGTTCTGCCTGGCTAAAAAGTAAAAAGGGGATAAGGGAGGGATAACATTGGCTTTATTCTCTGATGCAAACTTAGAGGCCGTCAGGTGCGATTTCAAGCACCGCGATAGATGCAACCCCTGCTGGGGGCGAGACTGTAACCGGCAGGGCGGGAACAAGCCGCCGAGGCTAAGGCAAAAGCCAAAGGAACCACGGACACCGCCGCAGAGGGAGAAACCACAGGAGCAGGAGATTAGGACTAGGGTAGTGAGCTGGTAAGCGCCGTACATACATCATAAGGGGAGAGCAGTATTGGGCAGGAGAAAGCACCCCAAAAGGACACCAAAACCCCAATGGCAGATAGAAGTTGACCGCGATATGCACCAATATCTGGTGTGGGAGAGAGTGATCCGGCGGCAGGAGAATCTAATCGCTACGCATCGTTTAGTTGGCCTGCGGACTACGCCAGTCTACGAGCTGCGGGAAGGGTCGCCGGGGAAGCAGGATAATCCGATAGAGAAGATTTTGATAGATATAGATTTCGCCGAGCGCAAGATCCAGGCCGGGAAGCAGTACCGGGCCGATCTGGAGGAAATCGTCCGAGAGGTAGCCGCCGGGGACACAGACAAGGAGACTTTTATACGGCGGTACTGGTGGACAAGCCTATACTGTCCCATCAGAGCGAGGATTTCCTATGTCTTGGAGGCGTTACCCTTCCTTGCCCATCGAGAGCACGGGACGGGCAGAATCACCGGCCCTACGCGCAATTTTTACGTCTGGCGAGATGATATATATGACAGGCTGGGGGAAATGTTGGGAAGGAAGGAAGATGAGAAGTAATGCGTAGTCTGTTAAAGATGCGAAGGAGGTAAAAAAACATGAAAGCTGGCGAGATATACAAAGCCGAGATAGGGTTTGTAGGCGAGCGGCATTGTGAACAATGTCCACTCAAAGGAGAGGAAGAGTACATTAAAAAAGTGATAGAGGGATTGGAGCTGATTGAAACCGTTATCCCTAGCTACAAGCATGCTAGGCATAAAGGCATAACTGACGATGAGGCTGAAACCGTGGTTAATTGGGCTGTTGAACAAGCCATTATCCTTTTAGAGCAACTAAGACGGGCTATGTATGGGAGGGATGCTTTACGAAAACCCCGGATTTATTAATGAACACTCCAAGGATTAAGCACAGTAATCAGACTTGCTCCCCGGAGCAGGAAAAACATAGAAGGGAGGAACCTCCCCAGGTCGAGGGAACCAAGAAATGGGGGTGGTCTATGGCAGGAGAGATAGGCAAGGCGAACAAAATTTCATACGAACGCATGGATGATCTTAAATATCAAAGAAAGCCGGGTTATTCGCCCGGCTTATCTTTTTGGGGTTAATTGTCGCGACCATCGGACAATTCCCCTAAAACCAGATAGGTCTTGCCATCTACCGATTTCAAATAGTCGGTATTGGCGCATCCCCTGCCACAGCGGCAGGTGATCCCGGAGATTGTTTCTCCGGTTTCGGCGTTTATCCCTGACCATGTGGGATATTTACCGTTGTTGCATCCGGCGTTTTCCAGATACTCAACTTCAAAATTTAAAATCTCTATCATTTCTGCCCCTCCTTGTCTTGTTCCTCAAAGTATTTGGTTAGGGCCTCAATAACGATTGCCGTCTGGCTCTCCCGTGTCTGGAAAGCCTCCAGGCGAAGGCGTTCGTAGAGACTTTCAGGGAAGTAAAAGGTGCATTTCTTGATAACTTCTGACATGGCTAGTCCTCCTTCTTATCTGAATGCCTCCGGCACAACATACCAAACTCCGTCCAACTTTACGGCTAGTACATCGGCGTCCTCCAAATCTTCGGCGTCCTCAGTCGATCTCAAAATAGATGCTTCAAGGCTATGTCTCTCGTCAAATGTGAGGCTTCTGGTTAAATGTGTAGCTTCGTCTATAATGCTATCAACTTCGGCCTCCGATATGATCTTGCTTTCGGTTCCCTCGTCGGAAATCATCCAAAATTCTTCTTTACTCATCGAATCTTCCTCCCTTTCTATAGGTTGTTTTTCATGGCATGCGCCAGTTTCTTTTCTATTTCCCGGATTCCTTCTTCATGCTCTGCCATCAGATCGGAAGGAATTTGGGCAGTTCTGGCTTTCGCCGTTTCAAGTCTTTTGCTCCATATCTCTACCTCTGTCTTTCGGGGTCTGCGGGGCCGCTTTGCTACCTCGATGCCCTCAAAGTATTTACAATACTGCCGGATGACCTCTGCAGGGCTTTCAGACTCATCATATATAAGACTCCAACGTGTGTCTGTTTCGTCAATTTTTATTGCTTGTTCCCACACCCTCTGTGCCTCGCCCGGCCACCGGGCCTGGCCCTGTATGATAGTCAAAAAAGTTTCTTTTTCCACTTAATCGTCCCCCTTTTGTTTGGTAGGTCTTAATAAAACCCCCTCCACAGCCCCCTGAGCCAAGGGGCTATGACCGGGTTCTAGTCGATCTCACCAGATTTCGTATCCTTCAATTTCCCAATTCAAATACCCTAGATCGCCGTCGTCCAATTCATCTAAGTCGCTCTGATCTTGGTAGTAATAAACCGTTAACACTCTGTAATTGCCTTCATTGTCGACAAAATCAACGCTAGCGGCAAATTCTACATCGTCCTCAAAACCCGCTGGCATAAGTCTGTTGGTAAAATCGCAGTCAAGGCCCTCCACTTCTAAAACCTTTTCCAATCCCGCCTGCTTAATAGCTTCCTCACGGCTCAAATTTCCATTTCTCA
>Ga0209509_1000496_pt1 | contig 36262 bp, 24 predicted proteins | sample BioC13SIPDNA_FD_185743 | JGI IMG/M metagenome (GOLD analysis project Ga0209509, IMG submission 185743) | Anaerobic biogas reactor microbial communites from Washington, USA - Biogas_R1_A C13 SIP DNA (SPAdes) (version 2) | ecosystem: Engineered > Bioreactor > Anaerobic > Unclassified | place...
GACAAAATAGCCAGCTTGAAACCCGGTCAGTTAGAATCCGATTTACTTCCTCCGGCATCTGCATATTAAATGAACGCAACCCTGCTTCTACATGAGCTACAGGAATGTGCAGCTTGGCTGCTGCCAGAGCACCTGCCAAGGTGGAGTTCGTATCACCATAGACCAATACGACATCCGGTTTCTCCTCTATCATTAAACCCTCCAGCGATTCCAACATCCTCCCAGTCATGAGCCCATGCGTGCCTCCCCCAATCCCTAAATGATACCGGGGAACTGGAATCTGCATCTGTCGGAAAAATACTTCTGACATATTATCATCATAATGCTGCCCGGTATGTACCAAGACTTCTTCGATACGTTCTCCGTTTGGTAGCGTTTGATTATATTTCTCGATTGCCCGGGATATCACCGCCGCTTTTATAAATTGTGGACGGGCACCAACTACAGTAAATATTTTCACTACGATAACCCCTCATAGATTCTTAGTAACTTATTTCCTTCCTGTTCCCAATTGTATGTCTCTTCCACCGCCCTACGCCCGTTCTCTCCCATTTGTTTAGCCTGCTCAGGATTGTCCATAATCCAATTAATCGCATTGGCAATTTCATTTATATTAAAAGGGTCTACACATATTCCACAGTTGTTACCTTCAATAATTTCTTTCCACAATGGAAAATTAGATGCTATAACGGGTATTCCGGCTGACATATATTCGAACATTTTTACAGGAAGTGCATCAACATAATTAGGTATAGGATGCAAAACAACCAGGCCAGCCATTGAACGCGACAAAACCTCTTTCACTTCCGTTCGATTGATATGTCCCAATTCTACAACCTGGCTCCATCCTTTTAAATTAACCGCAATATCCTTTTCCGCTGATGATGCAAAATTACCAGCAAGCAACATAGAATATTGAGTCAAGCCTATTGCCTGTACCATTTCGTAAATGCCCCTGACCCTGCCTATACCGCCGACATAGCAAATCAATTTTTCTTTACTGCTCCACCCAGTATTGGGGATATGTAGCTCCGATAAAAGGGGGAAATTGTTAATATCAATAGAGTTTTTATTAATCCTTAGATATCTATCTCTTATAAAAGGAGTTGCAGTTACAATGTAATCAAATCGCTTAGCTGCATAGTTCTCTATTCTCTCAACCGTCCAACTTATAGTTTTACGCACGGGTACAGGTATCCATTGCTTCGATAGAATCTGGCGGGGCACATCTTCATGAACATCATAGATAACCTTTTTGCCTTTTCTTTTTAACCGTAATCCGATGGGTATTAGCTCGGGATCATGGAAGTGGTATATGTCTGCATCACATTCCAAGGCGCGTTTATAAACTTGTCTGGTTGTTTGCAGCATACGTTCTCTACGATTTTTCGGTTTGGACAAACCAAGTATCTGAACGCCATCAATGACTTCATCTTTATCATGCTGCACTATTAATGACACATCAAATCCAGCCTCATACAGAGCACGGCATTCTTTTAGAAATATACGCGTATCATTATACGCATGAGCCGATGTCATATGGCATACTTTTTTATGGCAAGTTGACATTAAACAAATTCTCCCAACATGATAAGTTATCCAAATAAGAATCGGATTTACTGTTTATTACTATCTAAATTTACCATTACTCTAATACCCAGACGTCTTTTGCCTTATTTTTAATAAAACTTGTGTACCTCTATTAATAATAGAGGTTTTATATTCCGTATGCTGCCGGGGAGGTTGGCTCATGATTTCGTCAAACTCTTCTTTACTTATTTCAATCTCTTCTAAAATAAAAGCCATGTCTTTCTGTAACTGTTTCTCTTCGTATAATGGTTCAGATAGTTTCTCCAAGGCTTCTTCTCTTGTTAGTTGTCCGGATACGATCATACTGGAATAATGTGATTTACGTTTATCTACCCCAAATTTCTGTGGTAAATAATATCGTTGCATAAACTTTGTTAACAATGATTCACAATGCTTATCTCCATAATATTCAAAACCACAGGTTTGATTTAAGATAGAAAATGCGTTGCGTGCATCATATTCCAAATAATTTAACGGACATATTGTCTGAATTTTATAGAAAAGATTATACTTAATGCGCTTTTCAAACATAGAGAATAGCGGCAGAGAACCGTCATGTTTTATTTCGCCGAATTTTCGTTGTATATCCATTATGTGCACCTTATCAGATGCATCATAGCTGTTTCCTTTTTGCAATATGCTTTCAAGTGCAAAGTTACTACCGTTTAAAAAGCATCTGATTTTATTCTCCTGCACGTATTTATAAAGGTTGGCAAATAGAACATTATCCTGAGGTATGGCAATATTGGGCACACCTGCACGTATAAACGCTCGAGTAAGATCTGTGAATTGTTCCTTGTTTGGTTTTTCCACAACCAGGTCAATATTATAAGAATCGCAAATTTTTTTTATGTTCTTCGTTGTCTCTGGCGCGTCAAAACCATCATCAATATGTACAGCCAACATTCTTAAACCATATTGGTGACCGATATAAGCAACATATGAAGAATCCAACCCCCCGGACAGACCTAACATACAATCATATTTACGGTTTTTACCATCAAGTTTTATTTTATTAAAGATTTCATCCAGTTGACGCTTTCCATCATCATTTGGAAAATATCGGAGATCTTTAGCTTTCAATGCATCTGTGCAATAGTTACAGTAACCATTTTCATCAAATGAAATTAAAGGATCTCCAATATTATCCATTACACATCTTTTGCATACATGTTTTTGCACAAAATCACCCTCTTTTCGAACCATAGTTAATGATTATTGGTATATATAACAATTATCAATTTCCTAATTATTGAACATGTTGCTCATATATTTTGATTAGTCTGTTGACAATTTTCCCCCAGGTATAGTTCTTCATTACTGTTTCTCGGGCACGTTGCCCAATCTGATCAGTTTCATCGGGATGGCTAATCAGGTAATCGATAGCTTCAACTAAACTATCGACATCCTTTGGGGAAACTAACATCCCGTTAACACCATGTTGGATTACATCTTCTATCCCCTCTCCTTTACAGGCTATAACTGGCTTTCCCTGAATCATAGCTTCAATATATACAACGCCAAATCCTTCACTCCAACTTGGAAGAGATAATATTTGGCATTTAGCCATCTCCTTAAATACATCCTCATGACTTAGCGTTCCGAGAAATGAAACCTGATCATTAACGCCCAATTCTTTAGCAAGATTAATAAAATTTTGTTGTTCCGGTCCGGAACCAACAATATGATACTGTAAATTTGGAAATTCGGTTCGTAACGTAGCTATTGCTTTCAAATTGTAATCAATTCCTTTTGTAACAATTAAATTCGAAACACTCACCATCACCGGATCTTCGTTCTTATTAAATGCATATGAGTTATGTATTATAGAATCAGGAATTCCGTTACCCAGAACAACTATATTAGCAGATATTCCGACTGTGTGAGAGAGCCTCTTCAATTTGGAGCTTACAGTAATCACCTTATCTGCACCCTCTAGAACTTGCTTCACCGCTTTGAAACATAATCGGTTATGATGAATAGTATTCTGTAAATCCTGACCATGAATTGTAACAACGAATGGTCGTCCGTACTCTTTACTCAATAATAGACCCGCATATCCATCAGGGAAGGCATGATGTGCATGAATAATTTCAAAATCATAACCCTTATTAACCAGTTGCCTAACTGTTTTGCGAATTCCTGCATACACTAATTTACCGGACCATTCTTTAAAAATATTACGGGGAAATGTTACTATCCGTGGGTAATAAACTTCTACTCCATTAAATATGTCCTCCCGTAATATGTTAGAGTACTCCCTCCATTTTGAGCTTAGTTTGTTTAATGGAAATGGCGTCCAGGGTACCGGCGAAATAACCTTAACCTCGCAACCCTGGCGTACTAGTTCTTCCACTTGCTCATTAACAAACGTCGCGCGAATCTCGTTGCTTCTGTAGGGATACTCATGCGAAATAATTAAGACTTTCATTACCGTTTCACCACTAACTTCATTATTTTCTTATATGAAAAAAACATCGTTAACCAATTCATCATGTAACTAAGTTTCCAGTTGTTCCCCTACGTTGCTTATACCCTATCCTTTATTTTCCGTGCCGGAACCCCCACATAAATCCCATAAGCCTCAGCATCCTTAGTCAGCACCGCACCAGCACCAATTACTGCCCCACGATGCACGGTTACCCCCGGCATTATCTGAGCACCAAACCCAATCCAGCAATCATCCTTAATGCCTTCGAAGCAGTGCTTTGGCTAAATCTAAGATACCCATTTTAGCCATTACCGGCTTTAAAACTTGGTGCTTAGCTCTGTTAACTAATCCGTGCTCGGTATATTTTTTAGCCACATACTCAAAACCATGCTCATAATAATCATGCCAAAACTCATTTCTCTTCGGTGACGGTTCCGCAGGAACCGTTAAATGACGCTGCCTGCATTCATCCATGTTGCTTGTTTCGTATACTAACTGGTCTTTTACCTTCTCAAACACTGCTTCACCTTTTTTTGTATTTACCAGTACTAGTGATACACCCCGGTTATCATCAAACTCCGGCTTAGAATTCTCAATGCCCCAGAAGTCTGCAATGGTAATATCAGATGGTCTTTCAAAATTTGTAAAAACACAAGCATGGCACGAAGGTCTTAATGCTATGTGTTGATAAAAGATACTATTAAAGCTATCTACTATTGGTGTATTATACAATAATGTGCCATCCGTAAACTGGGCACATAACCGACTAGTATGCCAGCCTTGCCCTTTATCTCTAAAATTAAAAGACTGCAGAGTGCAACCCTTCTTTTTCTCTAAAAAAGAAACATAATCTTTCCATATTAGAGGACTCGGCGTTCCAAGGCAGACTAAGTCGCACATAATTAAACTATTGTAATTTTTCTTTCCCAAAAAAGCCTTTAATCCAGCAATCTGACAGGGTGTACCTGTAAAAAGCACATTCCGCTCTCTATCTAATTCTGCCTTTACATCCTGAAAGATGTTACCCATATCACTTTGTACATATTTGGAACCCCTGAATCTGTCTCTATCTTGAGCTGTTTCAGCCTTCTTATGACGCACGCTAAATTCGTGATCAAACGCTGCACCGTAAACCACACCATGTTTTTGCAATATGTAATCCGAAAGCACGGTAAACATACCACCCGATGAACTAGCCATACGAATATCATAATCAATATGCTTCACAGCGTACACTGCTGGAACATGTAAATTCATATCCGTGGGATAGCCTTCATGAAATGGGCAAATCATTTGGCATAAGCCACATTCCGTGCACTTCTCACTATCGATTTGAGGGTAGCTGAATCCCTCACTGTCTGCAAGCATCAAGATGGCATTCATGGGACATGAATTCATACATGCAGTACAACCGCTGCACTGATTTTTGTTTTGATAAACCTCCAAAACAAACCCTCACTTCTTAGCAAATACTGTTTTAATTCTTATCATCGAACTCATTAAAATCTGTCTATCAAAAATTACATTGATAACAAACACAATCAGAGCAGCATACAAACTCACCCAAAATGCACATTGAATCCATTCAAGATAAGTAGCAGTCTCAATTGTTATATATTTAAAAGGTGCAATAATAATAAGACAACAAATAAATATTCTAACGATTCTATAAAATGTTCTCTTTACAGGTAGTTTGGTTACGTTTCTTGGAATAAAAAACAACAAGTCAATATCTCTGTAAAGGTTAGAGAGTATAGCGCCTATCAAGATTCCTGCAAGTCCCCAGAATTGAACCAAAATAATTTCAGCAATAACAGCAATACATCCCTGAATTGTAGTCTGTACTCTAGTTTCTTTAAATAGACCTGCAGATATAACCAGCATTCCTTGTGGTGTTTTTATGTTGTACATTAGTCCATTCAAAACAAATAAAAATCCTATTAACGGCACATTATAATTAATATCATAAATTCCATGGGTATATAACTTTATAAACGGCATAATTAATATGAAAGAAGAAGCATAAGCCCAGGTTATTAACATGTAGTAAACGAGTTCAAATTCCTGATACGCCTGCTGCAGTATACCTTGCTCTTTTCTTGCAATAACATCACCAAAAGAGGCAAAAAGCCCATTGACTACAACAGAAAACATACCGGAAATCCCAGCCAAAACAACATTATAGATGGAGTAGACGCTTACCGTCTTTAAGCTTGTAAAGATGGTTGCAATAATTACAGGAGCACCGGTATGCACACTCCCTAATAACTGCAAATAAAATGCATCCCACCGTTTATTTAACGCAGCATTATTGGGTTCGGCATAATAATGTACGTCTTTATATTTTTGTTTCACATAAAAATATAAAATAAACGACCGTAAAAACACGGCACATAGTGCAACTGCCCTCAGCACTACAATATTCACGCCATACTTCGCAAGCACTGCTATAATCGTTGTGCTTAAAATGATGGAGAAAATACTTGCTACAGATAAGACATATACCTTTTGATCAGCAGTCAAAAGCACTCGATATTTAGACATCGTAAAAAATTCAAGTGCACCGGCACATCCGAGAACTAACACTAATATCGCTATCTCGAAATTACTAACTGCTGTACTTTTTATAAACACAGGATAGATTAATGCAAGTCCTAATACTAATGAAACAAAAATGTATCCTGCTTGGTTATAAAAATGACGAGAAGCCGACAATATGGCGTTGATCCCTTTTGTATCCTTCTCAGCGAGGGGCTTGTATAACGAATAAACCGCTGCACTCGCCAGTCCTGCTTCCACCAGGCTGAAATATCCTATAAATTGACTAATGGAAGTAACCAGTCCATTGATTTCAGAACCGTAAACAGTTAACATAATCCGCGGTATTATAAAACCAGTGATTACTGTTACGATTTGTAGCAGGGCTGCTGAGCTGGAATTGTATAAAAATACCTTTGATCTATTCATTCATCTAATTACTTATGATCTTACTTATAAAGTCTAAAGATCTTTGCCTTTCTACAAGGAGTCTCTTGTTTACTTCACCGTAATCAATTGTTTTGCGTGTATTGGCATTCTCTCCGCTGATAATTTGCCTTGAGCGCAAATCAAATAGGTCGAGGATATTTTCTAGCCGAGAGTTAACCCCCTGTGACTCTGGTAGCATTTCAAGAAAAAAATCTTTATTGAAATTGAGCGAAAAGCATGTACCATGAAATGAATTGGTAACCACATAGCGGGCATTTTGGAATAGCCCCAGGAATTCAGCTGGTCCCACACTTTTTTCATACGTCGCATTTATCCGTTTAATAACTGAGTAAGAAATAAGGACAATCTCACAACCTGTCTGCCGAGCAAGGTTTTCTACAAATGTCTTCATGGTCAGTGAATTACCAAACATATAGAGAAGAATATAGTTTTTTTTCTTTTTGTAATCTGCAGCTATGCTTTCCCAGTCTTGTTTGCTTAGAAGTAAGGTTGGATCTAATACAAGTTCAGCCTCTCTGTTAACAAGTTCGTTTATTATCTTCCTTCCTTGGTTCTCTCTAACAGATATATGGTTAAACCCTTTTAATAGATTTCTATACTCATTTACATGTTCTGGTGGAATACTACTAATTCCAAAGCTAGCAGCATAGGAGTTTTTTTTCGCGATGTCTTCGATGAAGTCCAAAAAATAGTTCCTGTCAAAATCTGTTATTCTATGGTTCCATACCTGGTCACTGCCACAGATGAATTTATCATACTCCAATGATATCTTGCGTAATTGTTCAGTATTCTCATATACATCGCTTAAATTTAAATTAGCTGCTGAAAAATCCCTGAATATTTTCATTTTTCTATTTTGATGCTTAGCGTAAAAAATGAACCGAGCAATATCTTTTGCATTTTGACAATTTGATAGTCTTGCTTCCAGGTGCTGACTCTCAAGTACCGGACTGCGATAATCAATGATTTCAGGCAAACATCCCATTTTTTTTAGGGCTTCTTGAAGGGCGTAAGCCTGTAGTAAAGCTCCGTAATTTATTGCCCTGTGAAAGGTCAGGATACCAACGCGTTGGCGCTCATTATAGTTGCCCATTATAACCCTCAACTTTCATTTGATACTGACTGAAGATCAATAATATTATTTATATAATTTGTAGGTCGATTCATAGCATAAGGTATTGACATAGCAATTATATATACCACTAATATAAATCCATCATTTAGTGGATTACCGGTCATGCCATATGCAATATAGAAAATTTGTACATAAAGTGAAAACAACAAGTATGTGTCCGTATTCCTGTTTTGTAAGGAATAGTTCTTAATAGCCTTGTTCACAACTAAGAGATTTGAAACTAATATTAATACAAAAACCAGCGCTCCAATAATACCTGTTTCACACAACAACTGTAGGTATACATTATGCGTACCCATATCCTGAAATCCTGCAAAAGAACCCAACCCCCACCCTAAAATTGGTTTTTCTTTAAACAACTCTATAGCAACAGAATATAAATGACTTCTCCCGCTGGTGATGTCTCCTCCGCCATCAAGAGTTAGGCGCATAAAAGGCGTAGCTGCTTCGGGTATGACAGTGATCAAAGTCAGTATTAGGATGCTAATAGCTACTATGGGAAGCAAGATCTTTTTCGCTATGCTTTTATGTTGTACTTTTGCATAAAGACTAATTATTGCAATAACCGCTAATATATTTGATAACAACGGACCTCGTTTACCAGTTAATAACAACGTTATTATTAATACACTTAGCAGCAAGATATTTTGAATTGAAACTTTTTTTGATTTACTAACTAAGCCAGCGGCCATGATTCCGATTCCAACAGTTATGTAGAAAGAATTGCGTCCAATTTGTTCTGTAATGCCCGCATATAAATCATAGGTCATAAAAAAACTTGATGCACTACTGATCTCACCTGGTAGCAACGGCAGAATCACAGATGAGAATATGCTGGGAAATAGATACGAAAACAAAGTAAAAAAAACATGTACCATTGAAAAAATCAGAAAGTATTTTAGGCATTTATCATACCAATTACGTTGTGTACTTAGAAATATACCTATTCCCATTATTGCGCCGGTAAAAATAGCGGTTTTTTTGCTCGTATCAGGAAAAGCAGAATATGAAGCAGATAGTAACAGTAGTAATGTAAAGATTATTAACAAACAAATAATTCGAACGTGTTCAGATCTAATCTTATTCGCTTTCACAACCGAATAAAAAAGTAATCCTACAACTACTATTACCAGCAACGAATATTGATAGGTTTTCGGTAATAGATACCCAAAAAACGAATACGTTGCAATTATTAATACCATTAATGATACAAAACTCTCATTATCTCGCTGAAATTTTATCGAGTTGCGACTAAGAGATACCTTCAAGACTAATCTCCTCTTCTAAATGGGCAGCTAATAAAAAGCTATGGATGTTTTATTATAAATTCAACAGCTTCAGCTACGTCTTAGATAATTAATATTAGGTCTATTTTTTGTGTCTATAGATTTGTTCCAATAAGTTCAAGGATTTTCTGCCTTCTGAGCCATTGCTAACAGTTTCAGTTTTGCCCTGCAGGTTATCGATTACGTTACGGTAATATCCGCTATGTCCGAATCCGTAGACGGAAGTAGGATTGGTATTAGCGTTCTCTATATCAGCATCATAGTCCTGCTGATCTGCAAAATCCCACTGTTCGATTTTATTCATGGAGGTTCCGCCTATTCTTACTGTGCCATTTTCGCCTAGTATAGTTATAGAGCCTTCCAGGTTTTTCGGGTAGGTCAGCATGGTTACGTTTATGCTACCGATAGCACCGTTTTGGAATCTTATTATTGCTGAACCGGTGTCTTCGGCTTCTATGTTTCTGGCCAGCGTTGCGGTAATGGATTTAACCTCTTCTATCGGGCCACCGAACCACTGCACCATATCTACATAATGGGAGGCCTGGTTCATGAAGGCACCACCATCCAGTGCCCAGGTGCCTCGCCAGGGGGCCATGTCGTAGTAGTCCTGGGGACGGGTCCAGAAGACGTTGGAGGTAATCATATATATCTGGCCGAAGCGGCCTTCTTCGAAGGCTCTTCTGACCAGCTGGATGGCTGGGTTGAGTCGGTTTTGTAAGACTACGAAGAGTTTTACGTTGGCTTCTTCGCAGGCTTTTATTAGTTCATCTGCTTCATTTAGTCGACAGGCCATGGGCTTTTCGGTGAGCACGTGTTTACCGGCTTTGGCTGCCTGGATTCCGTGTTTGGGGTGCAGGCCTGAGGGGGTACAGATGGAGATCAGGTCTATGTCCGGATTCTGAAGTATTTCTTCGTAGTTGGTTGTCCAGATTGGAATGTTGTATTTTTCTGCGGCTTCTTTAGCGCGTTCTTCTATTATGTCGCAACAGGCTATTACTTGGGCATCTTGCTGCTGGGTGATGGCTTCGAAGTGGTTTTTTGAGATTCGGCCACAACCTAGTAATCCGATCTTGATCATGGTTTTCTAAGCTCCTTTTTTTGACGCTGATCTACGCTGATTCTTTTTATATTTTATTGTTTTATCTCTGCGTTAATCATAATAATCTGCGTCTTTCTGCGGCTAATGGTTCCATTACTCCACTGTTCACCTTATACTGGCAATCTAAATATCAAATGGATTATACAGCTTAACTGAAGTATTTTTAAAATCATCAGTGTTTCTCGTTACTAATATTAGATCATTCTCAATTGCTGTAGCAGCAATAATTGCATCAGGCAGTTTTATGTTATGGGAACGTCTTATATCTACTACTCTATCAGATATAACATCATCTAACCCAATGGCATTAGCATTCATAATAAAACTTTTAGCCTGCTTAAAAGAATTTTCGTTATGACCTCTGAAGCCCAAAAATTCCATTTTTGTTATTATGGATATATTGAAGTGCTGACTGAATATCTCTTCTATCTTATCTACTGAGTCCTTTGGTATATCATTATTGAAATAATATATAAGAATATTGGTATCAACTAAATACATTACTGTCTCTCCCAATCATTCCTGATTTGTTCAATTTGTTCCTGGACATTTTCTACGTTCAGCAGTCCCCGAAACCTTTTCGGTTCAAATGTCTCAATTTCTTTTTTCTCGTTAAAAGAGCGAATAATTAGCTCGACTTTTGTATTCCTCATTTCAGCAGGTAATTCTATTATTTTTTCCAGCTGACTGCTCTCAACTATTTTACGAACGGTTGGCATGTGATCACCATCCTTTTTTAGTTTTTATTGAAAACCGTTCTATTTACAGTATTATATTCGCAACTCCCATAATTAATCTTACCATAATGTATTAATACAAAGTTAGGGGAGCGCTTCACGCCTTTTCAATTTATATGTCTAACCTTTCACTTTCCTACAACAGTTCTATGTTTTCGCGATTTTTTGTGCTCTTCATTGCATTTTTAGTGTCGAATATGTATTTTGCGTTTTGTTGTATAATATCATAGTCTATGCCTTTGGTATGGTTGGTGGTTATTACTACTATGTCGGCTTTTTGTATTATTTCGGCAGTCAGCTCGGGAAGACTTTTTTTTATGTGGCCGTGTTCCTGGTATTCGCTGACGTAGGGATCGTAGTATTCTATTTCGGAGCCGGTTTTTTCAAACTCTTCGATTACTCTTATGGCCGGGCTTTCGCGATAGTCGTCTATGTCACCTTTGTAGGCTACGCCCAGGATTAGTACTCGGGAACCGTTTAAGGATTTTTTGAAGCGGTTCAGGATTTTGCCGGCGCGTTCTACTGTGTATTCGGGCATACGGTCATTGACCATCATGGAGGCTTCGATCATGGAGGTATGGAAGCCGTATTCTCTTGCTTTCCAGGATAGATAGTAGGGGTCCAGAGGTATACAGTGACCGCCCAGACCGGGGCCGGGATAGAAGGGGGTGTAGCCAAAGGGTTTGGTCTTGGCGGCTTCGATTACTTCCCAGATGTTTATGTTCATTTTATTGCATAAGATAGCCAATTCGTTAATGAGGCCTATGTTTACATTTCTATAGGTGTTTTCCAGGATTTTTTCCATTTCCGCTATTTTGGGGGAGGAGGCTTCGAATATTTCACCTTGCAGTACGTTTCTGTACATAGCGGCGATGACTTCGGTGGCGTCTCTGCCTACTCCACCTACTACCTTGGGGGTGTTTTTGGTCTGGTAAATGAGGTTGCCGGGATCTACGCGTTCGGGGGAGAAGGCCAGGTAGAAGTCTATTCCGCATTTTAGACCGGAGCCTTGTTCTAAGAGAGGCAGGATTAATTCTTCGGTGGTACCGGGATAGGTGGTGGATTCCAGAACGATCATGCTACCTTTTTTTATGTATTTGGCTACTTCCATGGTGGAGTCGCGAACATAGCTGATGTCCGGCTGCTGGTATTCGTCCAGAGGGGTGGGGACAGCTATGGCTATGAACTCTACGTCTTTTACGAAGCTGAAGTCGCAGGTAGCGGAGAGCAGGCCTTTTTCTACGAGTTCTTTCAGTTCGCTGTCAACTACGTCGCCGATGTAGTTTATACCCTGGTTGACCATTTCTACTTTGGCGGGCTGAACGTCAAAACCGATGGTCTTGTAGCCGGCTTTGGCTTTTTCTACGGCCAAGGGTAATCCGACGTAGCCCAGGCCTACTACGCCGACGGTGATTTGTTTGGAGTTAATTTTATTTAGTAAGGTCTGTTTCATTTCCATTCCCCTTTAAGTTTTTTTGTATGTTGAGCAACGGTGAGACACGGGGACGGTTCCATCGTCTTCCCTTCGGTCCTTCGCTTCGCTACGGAGACGCTCGAACCGTCCCCATGTCTCACCTGCGCTACGGATTCAGGTGAGACCCGAGTCTAATGTTCGAATGAATTCGAACCTACGCCTGATGCTTCACGCCTGACTCCTCACTAAATATATATAGATCGGCGCAAGCTGGGCATTGAGCTTGTCCTGCTATAAATTCCAGTCGCTGACCACATTGGCAGATGTAGCCGGTTAGTTTGGCCGGGTTGCCGGTCATGAGGGCGTAGTCAGGGACGTTTTTTGTTATTACGGCGCCGGCACCGATAAGGGCATATTTGCCGATGGTGTTACCGCAGATTATGGTGGCGTTGGCACCGATGGTGGCGCCTTTTTTTATCAGGGTTGTTTTGTATTCGTCCTTGCGCTCAATGAAGCTGCGCGGGTTTATTACGTTGGTAAAGACACAGGATGGGCCTAAGAATACGTCGTCTTCACAGATGACTCCGGTGTAGATGGAGACGTTGTTTTGAATTTTTACTCCGTTGCCCAGTGTTACCCCGGGGGATATGACTACGTTCTGGCCAATGTTGCAGTTTTGCCCGATTTTGGAGTTGGGCATGATGTGCGAGAAGTGCCAGATTTTTGTGCCTGAGCCTATTTCACAGGGTTCGTCTATGTAGCTGGATTCGTGGACGAAGTAGTTTTTTTCGGGCATTGATTCAGTCTCCTTTTTTTTCGCTGGTTTTCTGAGACAAATTATTTGTTATATATCGGAGAATGAATTCTCCGCTACGGATTCTTGTTTGCTGGTTCAGAGAGACCGGAGAATGAATTCTCCGCTACGGGGAGACACGAGTGAGACACGGGGACGGTTCCATCGTCTTCCCTTCGGTCCTTCGCTTCGCTACGGAGACGCTCGAACCGTCCCCATGTCTGTCGGAGGCTGAAGGCCTCCTCTACGGGAATTGTCAATTCTCACGCTCACTTTCTATTATGGTTGCTGCTATGTATTGTCTTTCCTCGGTGGTTAGTTCCGGGAAGACGGGTATGGCGAAGGTACGGTTGGATAAGTATTCCGCGTTGGGCAGGTCTCCCGGTTGGTAGCCGAGGTTGGTGTAGGCTTTCTGCAAGTGCAGAGGGACCGGGTAGTATATGCCGGTAGCTACACCTTTTGAGTTCAGATATTGTGTTATGGCCGGTCGGTTTTCACTCTGCAGTATGTAAAGATGCCAGGCATGTTTTATGTTTTCCCTGCTTACCGGTCTAATAAGTTTTGTGTCTTTCAGGGCTTCATTATAGAAGCGGGCATGGTCCTGGCGTTGGTTTTGGTTTTCATGTAGTTTCCTGAGTTTTATTCTCAGGATGGCCGCTTGAATTTCGTCCAGGCGGGAGTTGTGACCAATTAGATAGTTGTAGTATTTAAGGGGATTATAAACGGTGTTGTCTCCGCTCTGATTTTCAGTAGTGTTTTCATCAATGTTATGGATCAGGTTGAAGGCCTGCAATCCGGCTTCGCCGCTGCCGTGGATTCTTAAGGCGCTGCAGATGGCTGCCAGACGGTCATTGTCTGTGGTTATCATGCCGCCGTCACCGGCACAGCTCAGGTTCTTGGTGGGGAAAAAGGAGAAACAGGCTATGTCAGCCAGGGCTCCAGCTTTTTTGCCTTTGTGTTCTGCGCTGATGGCCTGGCAGGCGTCTTCTATTACATATAGGTTGTGTTTGGCGGCTATTCCATTTATACGGTCCATTTCACAGGGCTGGCCGAATATGTGTACCGGCATGATGGCCCTGGTTTTACTGTTTATTTTGGCTTCAATCTGGTTTTCATCAATGTTGAAGGTGTCTTTTCTTACATCAACAAATACCGGGGTCGCACCGACGGCAGAGATGCTTTCAGCGGTTGCAAAGAAGGTGAATGGTGTCGTTATTACTTGGTCTCCAGGGCCTATGCCAAGTGCCTTGAGGGAGATTACGAGCGCATCGGTTCCGTTGGCTACTGCTATGGCGTGTTTGACTCCTATGTAGTCGGCCATTTCGCGTTCGAAGGCTTTGACGTTTTCGCCCATTATGTATTGGGCAGAGGCAAGGACTCCAAGGATTGCCTGTTCGGCTTCTTGTTTTATGTTGGCGTATTGTTTTTTTAGATCGATTAAGGGTATTTTCATTGGTTGGGACTCCTTTTGATGCTGGTTTTTCATTTTGGCAGAGAGAGGGAGACACGGGGACGGTTCCATCGTCTTCCCTTCCCTTCCCTTCCCTTCCCTTCGCTTCGCTACGGTTTTATATCGGAGATGCTCCACGGTCTGGTTCGCAGAGACACGGGGAGACACGGGACTATTGCTCAGGATGACTTTTTTTGTTTTTTACATTACCCCGATTTTTTGTTTGGATTTTGGGGATATGTCTTCGGGGATTTGGTATTCGGGCAGCAGTGTTGCTATTAGTTCAATTATTTCGTTTCGGTCGTGTATTCCGCTGTTGGCGAAGGCAGTTATAGTTTTGCTTATGTTGACGTAGGTTTTATCCATTTCTTTTTTTGATATAAATATTCTTTTATGTGTGGTGGCAGCTATTTCTTCACGGTTGGTAAAGAGTTCTTCGTATAGTTTTTCTCCCGGGCGTATGCCGGTGTAGATGATTTGAATGTCCCGTTCCGGTTCATAGCCTGACAGGCGAATGAGGTCACGGGCCAGATCATTGATTTTGACCATTTCACCCATGTCGAGTACGAATATTTCCCCGCCTTTGGCTATAGCTCCGGCCTGGATGATAAGCTGTACCGATTCCGGAATGGTCATGAAGTAGCGTTTCATTTCCGGGTGGGTTACCGTTACCGGGCCGCCGACCTGTATTTGCTTAATAAATATAGGTATTACGCTCCCCCGGCTTCCCAGGACATTGCCAAATCGCACAATGGAAAAACAGGTGGAGCTGTTGCGGCTTATATCCTTTACAACCAATTCAGCCAGGCGCTTGCTGGCCCCCATTATGCTGGTGGGGTTTACGGCTTTGTCGGTGGATACCTGGACGTAGTTTTCCACCCGGTAAATGTCCGCCATTTTAGCTACATTGCATGTGCCTATTACATTGTTGTTTATGGCTTCATCAGGGTGTATTTCCATCATAGGTACGTGTTTGTAGGCAGCAGCATGAAAGACCACCCGGGGGAAGTATTTAGCAAAGCAGTTTTCCAGTTTGGCTCTATCGCGGATGTCCAGAAGTTCGGGGTGAATAAGCGTTTCACCGGTGAGTTTAAGCAGTTCCTGTTCTATGTCAAAGAGGTTGTTTTCACAGGAGTCAATCATTACCAGGTCCGAAGCTCCAAGATTATATATCTGGCGACAGAGTTCCGAGCCTATGGAGCCTCCGGCACCGGTTACCATTACTGTCCGGCCTTTGATGTAGGCGGCAATGTGCTGCAGGTCGGTATTGACCGGTTCACGGCGCAGCAGGTCTTCCATTTGAATATCACGTATGTGGGTAAGAAGATTGCCGTTACCAATCTGATATATGCCGGGAAGTGTACGCACGCGGGCATCGGTTTTTTTCGCTATTTCAACTATGGGACGTATTTTTTCACCGCTGACCGAGGGCATGGCTATTATTATTTCGTCTATGTTCAGTTCTTTTACGAGGATGGGAATTTTATGCGATTTACCCATGATTGGGACATTATTCAGTATTTTATGTATTTTGGCACGGTCATCATCGATAAATCCCACTGCTTTCAGCTTGAGCTGGGGATTGTTTTGTATTTCGCGTACCAGTATGTTACCAGCATCTCCGGCACCTACGATAAGAACCCGGCTTACATCCGAGGATTTTCCTTTTAGCAGAAAACCCCGTATGACCCGCCATGATATACGGGAAACACCGATAAATATATTCATCATTATCCAGGTTAATATGTATACGCTGCGGGGCAACGCAGGCAAGGTGAAAATTACTATGCATAGGATAATGACTCCCATACTGAGAGTTGTAGCGCGTAAAATAGCAAACATTTCTGCGATACTGGCATATTCCCATACCCGGTTATATAGCTGTAAACCTGCAAATATAGCCAGGCATACTACAGTGAACAGCGGTATCAGGTTTACCATGGCGTCCACATATTGTACAGGAATAATGCCATCAAAGCGCAGGCTTAAGGCTATCAAAACCGATAGATTGATAAGTATGGCATCAAAAATCAACAATAATGTATATCTGATTTTATTCATATTTTTAAATACCTTTATTGTTTTTTCCACGACTATTCTGGCTGTACTGTTGGCTATGGTTCAACATAATTAAAACATCCTCCCCGTTAGGACTATTGTCACATTCTGAGTGAATGTTTAGGTGAATATAGTACATTTCCCCTATGAATATTATACATTGTTCCCTCAGGTTTGTGCATACCTTGTTTTCCCCTTTTATCGACTTAATTCGAGACAGGGGGACGGTTCCATCGTCTTCCCTATCGGTCCTTCGCTTTGCTACGGAGACGCTCGAACCGTCCCCCTGTCTCCCCCTGTCTCTCTTTTTATCCAAATAGCTTTAGTCCCCGGCGTTTTTTTTCACGGTTGGCGTTTTCCTGTGAGTAGTAGTAGTAATATTGATAGCCACTGCTTTCCATGTCAAGCTGGTTTAGGACCACCCCGATAATGTTGACATTGGCTTTGAGCAGTTGATCCCTGGCTTCCCGGGCCAAGTCGATACGGGTACGGGCAGAGCGTACTACCAGGATTACGCCGTCCACCTGAGTAGCCAGAATGGAGGCATCGGCTACTGCCAGCACCGGCGGAGAGTCGATGAAAACATAGTCGTAAGTTTCCTTTAGTTGGTCCCACAGGGCTTTGCTTTTTTTCGATGCCAGTATTTCTGCCGGGTTGGGAGGAATGGGACCACTGGTCAGGATGTCCAGTTTGTCAATAACATTTTTATGTACGGTTTCTTCCAGGGTTAGCTGCTGCATCATAGCATTTGTAAGTCCGCGCTGGTTTTCCAGGTCAAATATTTTATGCAGCATAGGCTTGCGCAGGTCACTGTCCACCAGGATTACCCGGTTGCCGGCCTGGGCCATGGTTACTGCCAGGTTGGCAATAGTAGTTGATTTGCCGTCCTCGGGATTGGGACTGGAAAAGAGTATGGAGCGGCAGGGAGTGTCCACAAAGGTAAAGCCCAGGTTGGTGCGCAGGGTACGGTATGCCTCGGCTGCCGGAGATTTAGGATGTTCATGGGTTACCAATCGTTGTATTTTATCTGCCTGTTTTGTCATGATTACCTCCATATAGTTAGTGGCGCGTGTTTTGCCGGTTCATTTTGGGGATAACCCCGATAACCGACAAGCCCAGTTCCCGGTTGATGTCTTCCGGAGTTTTAATGGTGTTGTCCAGATATTCCAGTACAAAGGCCAACAGGGAAAAGAGCATTAAGCCCAGTACAAAGGCTATAGCTACATTTAACTTTTTATTAGGTTTTATCGGCGATTCCGGGATTGAAGCTTCCGATACTACTACTACGCTGGTATTACCCAGGTCTATGGATTTGGCTATCTGGGTTTCGGTTTTTTTCATAGCCAGGGTTTCCGAAGTTTTTTTCAATCGATCGACTTCTCTTTGCAGTTTCTCCTGCTCCAGGCGCTTTTCAGCCAGTTCGGCCTGCAGGGTATCCAGTTCAAGATTGGTCTGCACTAGCATCTGCTGCAACCCGGCAGCTTCACCCTCTTTTTCTGCCAGGGCCGCTTTTTTGGCGATGAGTTCCTGCACCAGGGAAACATATACCGGATTAGCCACCTGAGTAGTGTAGGTGTTTCCGGTGTTTGTATCCTTTTGTTCACTATTAATGGTTTGTGGAGTTATACTTAGCTGTTTTTCCAGACTGTATATACCAGCTGACAGTTGTTGAATTTCTATTCGTACAGTTTTCAATCGGGAGTTCAGGCTGGCAGCATCCTGTGAACCAGCATTGAATTCTGTTTCCAGCACGGCTACTCCCCGTGGCTGACTTTGAAATCGACGTAATGATTCACTGGCTTTGTCCAGGTCCTGGTCGGTGATGGTTTTCTGCTTGTTCAGAAAGTCTACCGAACGGCTCATTTGTTCCTGGTTCTTCTCGTTCATGAGGGTCAGATATTCTTCGGATAATGTATTAGCTATTTTAGCAGCCAGCTCCGGATCGGTACCGGTTACTTTTACTTCTATCAGGTTGGAGTCTTTTACTACACTGGCATCTATCATTCCGGATAGACTACGGGCATTGTATCCCAGGTCGTCCAGTTCCAGACGCTCAATGATACGATTCATCAGGGTTTCACTTTTAATCTGGCCCAGATAGGTGCTCATGGTGAGTACCGGCATACGCGATACTGAGCCGACTACATCTTCCAGGCCCTCATTGCTGCCGCTGGCAGTAGCTTGCAGTTTTTCAGTGGCCTGACTGACCATCAATAGTGTATTGGCCTGATAGACAGGGGATAATAGCAACCAGCTTACCAAACCGGCTGCCAATGCACATAACAGGGTCATAATGATAATGAGCTTGCCCCATTTTCTAAATACTTTCAGTAGTTCCCGCAGGTCGATTTCTATTTCATCTTCAGAATATTTACCACTTTGATTCTGGTCATTCAAATCCACCTTTACTCCTTTCGGCTTCCATATATGTATATATGTAATAATTATCTAAAACTCGACAAGATTCCTGCTTTTATCCATTGATTATTCTCTAAAGCAATTATAAATATAATCTAAGCCCGTTTTATAAGTTGTTTCCACCAGCCGTTATTACCAGAGATATATGGTTTTTCCAGTGGTTTCCCTTCAATAACCAGGCCGGGGTTTTGCTGAATTAATTGCCAGGCAGGTTTGCTGCCCAGGTGTTTTTGAATTTCTTTTTGTGCTTCGCTTAGTAAGGGCGCCCTTCCGGTTGATGAGTGAGCGTCAGAGGATATCAGATGGGCCAGACCCTTTTTTATGAAGCCCCAGGCAATCTGTTTTATATTTTTGCCGAATGAACCGGTGATACTTGCGGAGGTTATCTGAGTCAGCATTCCCCGGGCTACCAGTTCCTGCAAAGCAGCAGGCCGGGCTGTGAACCCCCCGTTTCTTTCCGGGTGGGCAATTATCGGGGTTACTCCCTGCAATTGAATTTCATAAAGGACCTGAGCAGTGTATTCGGGTATGAAGGCGGAGGGCAGTTCCACCAGCAGGTATCGGTCGTTATTGTTTATGGTGAGTAGTTCTCCCTGGGACAACTTCCTGGGGAGGTCGGGTTCCAGACGGTATTCTGCACCAGGCAGAATGTTAACGGCTATTTTCTGTTCCTGCAGAGCCTGGTTTAGTTTCGCGGTGATCGACAGGATTTTATTTTTGTCATTGTCAAATACCCCCGGTAATACATGCGGGGTGGCAACTATGGTATGTATCCCGTCTTCCAGAGCGATGCGGGCCATAGCCAGTGATTCATCCTTGTTACCAGCACCGTCATCCAGACCGGGAAGGATATGGGTATGTATGTCAATCATTTTTGGTTCTCCGCAGTTATGTAATCAAAGTAGGGCTGACAATATTGTGAATTGTTGTAAGTACGGATAATATTTTATCATATAACAGTCCGAAGTGTCGAAGTAATTAAGCATTAGTTGCTTCGCTATCACTTAGAGTGACATATTTAGAATTTTTGAATTATATAAAATCCTAAAACTTAAAACCTTTTGAGCTTTGCAGGAAAGTGTTACGTGCAGGCGTATATTATATGTATATAAAGGAGGCCGACTATATGAAGAAGCAGGCCAGGGTGTTTGTTATACTGGGAACGGTTATTGTTTTGCTGATGGTTACAGGTTTTTATATAAATTACAAAATGGATCAGATTGTGATGAGTCTGAATCGTCCCGGGGTATTGTTCAGTGATAGTCCCTCCCCTCTGGATAGCGAGGCAGATGTTCAGGGTTCAGAGTCGATTTCATCAGAACAACCATTGGGTGGGGATAATACTTTAGAGCGAAAACAATCTCCGTCGTATTCCGACAAGGTGGACCAGGACGATATAGTTAAAGCTGTGGAACGCAGAGTTAATAAGCCCATCGATAAGAACGATTTGTTTAAGGCCGGCCTGATTATTATTCGTAAGCTGAGCTGGTCGGAGATAGAGTATTTGTATGATGTGGGTACCAGTGAGTCCATATCCTCTGCCGAACTTAAGGAGGTGCACCGGATTTTGCGCTCCCGTTTAAGTGCGGAGGATATTAAGGTGATGCAGAAATTAGGGGATAAGTACGGTAAAAATCTGGATTTCCTTAGTGCCGATTCGTTATAGAACCGCCCAGGGCTGCTGAAAAAGCAACCTTTTGCATGTCATTCTGAGAACCTTAATAATACCCGCAAGGGTGTATCGGTAGTCCCTTAGGGGGTATCTAGTTTGCGCAAATCCTAATATTACGGACTTACCAAAGAGATCCTTCGTCGCCTGCAGCTCCTCAGGATGACATTTATAATAATTTTCAGTAATCCCGAACCTGATTTAATTTGGAGGTAATGATTTAATGCCGTTACGTTCTTCGGGAACCATAATATTTGTGACTTTTACCCTGATATTCAGTTTGATGGCAGGATATGGTGCAGCCAGTGATTCCGATATATCGGATTCACTGACCCCGAATAAATCACCGGATACATGGAAATCCAGTTTTAGTAGCGCTGATGCCGTGCCGGGTGAGTATATCGTAAAGTTTAAAAAGGGCTTGAGCAATAGTTCAAAGGTTCAGATTATGAGTAAACATGCTTTCCAGGGAAAAAAGGACCTGAAGATTATTAATGCCAGGCTGGTTTCTCTGGACAGTAAAACCGAAGCGGAGCAAAAAGCTATCTTGGCAGATATTGCCAAAGACCCGTCCGTGGAATATATACAGCCCAATTACCGTTTATATCCCTATACATATCCCATATCCGATGATGAGTTTGCCGATTTATTGTGGGGGTTAAAAAATTACGGCCAAATCATAGATGGAGTATCCGGAACAGCTGGCGTCGATATCAATCTGGAACCAGCCTGGCAGATGTGTCAGGGAAGTGCTGATGTGGTTGTGGCCGTTATCGATACGGGTACAGATATTATTCACCCTGACCTGGCCCCCAATATTTGGACCAATCCCGATGAAGTTCCCGATGATGGTCTGGATAATGACTATAATGGTTTAATCGATGATATTAATGGTTGGGATTTTTATAACCAGGACAACAGTGTTTATGATTGCCCTGAAATTGATGGCCATGGTACTCATTTAGCTGGTATTATTGCCGCAGTAAGTGACACTTACGGGGTAGCAGGGGTAGCACCGCTGGTAAAAATTATGCCGGTAAAGTTTATTGGATCACCTGATGGAGGAAATACTGCCGATGCTATACTGGCTATTGAGTATGCTGTCGATAAGGGAGTTAAATTCGCCAATTGCAGCTGGGGAAGTGATAATTATGATCAGTTGTTATACGAAGCTATGGCAGCAGCACCAATGCTATTTATAGCGGCGGCCGGAAATGAAAGTACAAATAATGACACGGTTCCTGTTTATCCGGCCAGCTTTGATTTGCCTAATGTTATATCGGTAGCTGCTATTGATAATCAGGGTAATTTAGCCTCTTTCTCCAATTATGGAGCCTCGGTGGATGTGGCTGCTCCCGGCAATTATGTTTTAAGTACAGTTCCAAATGCTGATTATGCATTTATGAGCGGTACTTCCAATGCTGCTCCTCATGTATCAGGAGTTGCGGCCCTGATGTATAGTGCCGGAATTACTGATTTGACCACCATTAAAAATAGAATTCTGGATTCTGCACGCCATCATCAGTTGAACAGTCTGTCAGGTAAAGTATTCACCGGCGGTGTGATTGATGCAGAGTATTGTCTGAATTTACCGCCGGCGGCTGGTAGCTTAGCGATAAGCGGCATCGGACGGATAAAACAGTCATTATCAGGCAGTTATATTTACAGCGATGATGAAGAGGATCCGGAAGGTTCCAGTATTTATCAGTGGTATCGGGCTGATACGGACAGCGGGACGGCCATGGAACCCATTCCCGGTGCTAATGATATTACCTATATGCTGACTCAGGATGATCTGGGCAAGTATATGTTTTTCAGTGTAACCCCAATAGCTGCTGTCGGACATATTGCCGGTGATATGGTTTATAGTACCGGTGTGGGACCGGTAGATGAAGCCCTGACATTGGTTAGCCCATTGGAAGCACTTAGTATTTACGAAGGAATTGGCGGCAGCAGTCCGGATTTGATTAATAATTTTACGATTTTTGAGACCAATTACGCAATCAATATAAACACTGAAGCGACTGATTTAATTATAGATTATATTCCCGCCCCGGCCGCCACAGTTACTGTTTATTATAATGATACAACGGTAACAGGAAATAGTATTGTTCTGGCTGATGGTGCTGATATAATTACATTAGTTGTCCATGAAGAAGGCAAAGAGGATTTGATTTATACAATTAATATTTCCAGAGAGGACAATTGTTTTATCGCTACTGCAGCGTTTGGCTCCAGGTTCACCCCGTCAGTAGCCCTGTTACGTACTTTCCGGGATGATTATCTGCTTACCAATGCCTGGGGAAAACAGTTTGTAGAGTTTTACTACCGTAATTCACCGCCGGTGGCAAGTTTTATTGCCCACCGGGAAATACTCCGGGGTTTGACCCGAGTCCTGCTTATACCATTGGTAGCAGCAGTATATTTGCTCTATCATAAGCTGCTGCTGGTACCCTGCTTGCTGCTGATATTATGGTTTTGGGCCTGGAAAAGAAAAGTTTGGCAGATAATCCCCGTTGGCAGACAGCTCTAGTAATTTGATAGTAAAAAGCGCTGTTTAGGGTTGGTTAAACCTTGAACAGCGCTTTTAAGTTTTGATTTATATGGAGACTGCATGTAACATAGATGATATATTTTACGGGATTATTTTTAAATGTTGAGTCATTTGATGGATCAGCACGGTGGCTTCCGCACGGGTAGCATTGGCTCGAGGAGCAAATTCGTCATTACCCCTGCCTCTCATTATTTCCTGCCCGACCATTTGAGCGACACTACTTGCAGCCCATGGGGATATAGCATTATTATCTCTGAAAGCAGCTAGTACTGTAGTTGCGTTGGCCTCGGAAAGATTGTTCTCCTGCCCTTTATAAGCCAGAGCTTTGCTAATCATAATTGCCATTTGCTCTCTGGTAACCAGGTCATCAGGTCCAAAAACGCCGTTACTGTATCCGCTGATTAATCCGGCACTGGCAGCTGTGTTTACGGTGGTAAAGTACCATTTATCCACCGTCACATCATTAAATTGTCCCATCAGCTGTATTGAGGGCTTGGTATCCAAAGCTCTAACCAGCAGAGCAGCAAATTCTGCCCGGGTTACAGACCGCTCCGGGGCAAATTGGTTGGCACTCATACCACTTACTATTCCCAGGTCCGTCATTTTTTTAATAGTATTTTGTGCCCAGTGCCCTTCAATATCTTTAAACGTTACCTCTGCAGCTTCTGAAACCGGTTCAACCGTTATTGGTGCTGCAGGGTTGCTATCAGTTGGCTGGTTTTCCGTTGGTAATACTGCCGGAGTTGCAGCTCCGCCTCCGCCAGTATTACCTCCGGTATTACCTCCAGTATTGCCCCCGTTACTGTCCCCACCGGAGGGTGGTGGAGCAGGTATACCCAGAACACTATCCCTGACTGCATTCCGTAAGGGTATCAGGTTGGGATGCAGTTCATGATTTTCCAGGGTATAGTCAATTTCTTCGCTGAAACCTTCCAGTAATGCCTGGAAAATAGCCCGATTTTTCCTCCAGGTGATTACTTCCTTTAATGCATTGTACATAACCGAATCGAAGTTATTCTCAGTAATCGTACCGGCTTTAGCTACTTCGGAGTCCAAATCATTTAAAAAAGATTCTATCTGCCCCTCAGTAGCCCCATTCTCTAATATGGTTTGAATAAATATCTGGTTAGCTGGATCATTTTTTAATATTTGATAACTGGAGCTCAGGTTGGCTGCATTAACCGTATACAAAGCAGCATTTGCCGTTAATAGTATGACTGCCGTTAAAGCTGCTGCCAGTATTTTATTTACCCATCGGTTTTTTCCTGTCAAAGAGCATTCACCCTTTCTCCGCCCTGATTAAGAAAGCTCCTCCGAGGTATTAGCCCGGAGGAGCCTCTCATGGTTTTAGATAAACAATATTATTTCATTATATTGGCAAATATTGTTGCAGCTTCTGCCCGGGTTGCTGTAGCCAGAGGTTTGAAGGTATTATCAGGATAACCTGACATAATTCCATTAGCAACTGCGGTATCGACTGCTGCTTTTGCCCAGCTGGATATTTGAGCTTTGTCACTGAAGTTTTTAGTTGATTCTGCTGGCTTCAATCCGGCAGCTTTGACTATCATTACTGCCATCTGCTCACGGGTAATATTGTCATCAGGTCCGAATGACCATTCGCTATAACCATTGATGATGCCATAAGCCTGGGCGGTAGAAATGCTGTCCTTGGCCCAATGTTTTTCAGTATCGCCAAATACCTTACCATCTTTGGCAGATAGCTTGAATACTTTAACCAGTATCGTAGCAAATTCTGCTCTGGAGATGTTATTGTCGGGTCTGAAGGTATTGTCAGGATAACCGGTTATAGCTTTGCTGTTAACCAGTTTTGTAATGCTGCCTGCTGCCCAGTGACCGGCAATGTCAGCAGGTGGAGTTACCGGTGGTGTTACCGGCGGTTTCGCCGGTGGTGTTACTGGTGGTTTAACCGGTGGTTTAACCGGTTCTTCCTTGGCAGTTGTCAGTAAGGCAAACTTACCAAAACGATCAGTTTCTCCAGTTACTCGTCCAATGCCTTTATCTACTTTGACATTTTCCAGCTCTACCCATTTTCTGCCACTAGTGTTGTAGTAGTACAGGCTGAGAGAATATTTACTGAAATCAATATCATCTTCATCAAAATTCAGCGTAATAGTAATGTCTTTTTCGAAATTACCTGCCAGGTCTTTGGTAAATTCAATTACTTTTCCAACGATTCTCTTATCATCCGGTACATTCAGACCGCTGCTGCTGGCTTTTTCGATCTTTACTTTGAAGTCCTGATCCATAGCATAGGCGGGGATTTGTACTTTGGCTCCCAAGCTGCTGTCACTGACAGTCCTACCCTCTTTGTACTTAATCAAGGTTCCGTCGAAGGTGCTGCCACCGCCAGGGCCGCCACCGCCGGGATCTGAACTGGCTGACTTTCTCGTGATGACGATTTTGTAGGTAGCAGTTGTATAGTCTGCGCCCTCAACTACGATATTAAAGGTATTTTTTCCAACAATAAGCTGTTTAATTCCATCGCCTGTTACTGTTGTACCTGCGTAAGGAGTATAAGTAATCTCGATAGAGCTTGTCGAATTTGTTACCGTAGCAGTGTAATTATAGGTGTTTTTATTAAACGTCGGTGTCAAGGTTCCGGAACTGATGGTCAGATTTGCAAGCGTTGCCAGAGGTTTCGGAGATACTGTAATGTTACATCTACCCTCACGGCCATCGGCAGTACTAGCTGTAATGATCGCTGTACCTACAGCGACTGCTGTAACCAATCCGGTGCCGTCTACAGTTGCAACAGCAGTGTTGCTGGAGGTCCAGCTAGCGATTGGGTCACCACTGGGTACGGCTTCGGCTGTAAGCTGATACTCATCATCGACAATCATACTTACTCCACCGGTTGACATCCGAACGCCTCTTATAGTAATTACAAGTGTATCGGACACTCCGGATCCATCATTAGCAGTTGCTTTAACAGTTACGGTGCCTACGATTCCCTGATTCAACAGACCGGTAGCAGGATCAATATATGCTGAACCAGTTCCGTTGGTTACGCTCCAAGTTACTGCCTTATTATAGGCATCGTTGGGCAATACGTCGGCCAGCATCTGCAGGGAACCGCCGTGTGCATTGTCCAGCATGGTAGTCTCACCACCGGTACCGGTAACGGTAATGGAGGTTACCATGATTTGTGGGTCTACATCAATTGTATAAGTTACCTGAGTTGTGCCATCTTCGGCGGTTACCACCAGAGTGTCGCCGTCTACTACCGGATCTGCTATTCCGTTATCATTCCAGCTCTGGTTGGCATCTCCCGCGGTTAATGCTGCCAGGAAGTTAGCCTTGCTGGTACCGAAGGGAACACCGGTAATAGTTTCTGAACCCGTTCCTCCGATACTTACGGTATAGGCAGCTGAAGTGACCGTAGCATCCGTGCTTAGTGCGCGCGGTGTAGTTACATTGATTAGGGAAGGACTGCTACAGTCATTGCCGGCTTCATCTGCGACTACCATATATGCATCATAATTGGTAGCGTCAGCAGGTAAAGTAGTATAAAATCCATATCCGGCCGGAGTAGCCGGGGTTCCTGATTGTGAATACGACAGTGCGGGATTATTTTCAGAATTATGTCCAGCTTTTATTTGGGCAATACTGGGCGCAGTATCCCCATCAGTCACAAAAACAATCCACCAATTTACGTTTTCAGATGGTGTAATATTGATCAGCACTTCTTTGGAGCCCGGGTCTTGCTCAGCCCCCTGCTCTGCCGTAAAGGTTGGCGGAGTAGTATCGTTTAGATATAATGGTCCGGTAGTTGCAGATGCTAACATAGGTGCACCGGTTGCGTTATAGATGGAAGCACCATCTTTTGGTGTAATCGTAATCGTTTCTTGACCTGTCGCCAGTCCACCGTTACCGGTCAGGGTAAGGAAGAGGAAAAATCCTTTATCACCCGCTGCAGGAGCAATATCACTAGCGTTATTTAAGGTACCAAATGTAACGCCTAACGGACTGCCATTGGCATTATAGGTAAAGGTAAAATCGTCTTTGTCTATAGCGGTAGTCGCACCTGTATCTCCATAAACAGCCTGATCAAACTCAAAGTATACACGACTGTTGTCGGTATCTATCTTAGCTTTCCCAGGTGAAAACGCCGGTCCCGGTGGCGGATCGATTCCACCGGTAATGGTAATGGATCCGTCAACCGGTGTTCCTAAAGCAACGTCCTCCGTACCATCAGATCCTTTTAATGCTTCCCACGTATTAGTTATAGTTATGGGATAAGTTCCGTTATATGCACCTGGTTTTACGGTAAAGTTTAATGTAACCAGATCCATAGCAGTATTCTCAGAACAAGCATCACCATCCCCATTGGCAGAAGCAATGCTTATATACCCAAGATCGTTTTTTATTGTAGAAGAGCTGGCATTAAAATAAGAGGCAGGATTCCACGTACGATTAGTTAAAGTTAATTGCTCCTTATCAAAATTAACTACATATTGTACACCAGCTAATCCCTTTATCTCACTCATACTTACAGTTATCGAAACTGTACTTTCAGGTGTTCCGGACCCGTTGCTTACTTGTATAATATGTTCGGGTCCAGCTTCAACCGGGGCTGCGAAGGATACACTCATTACCAGCATAGCCAGAATTATAAATAACGCACCCAATTTGTTTGAAGCATGCTGTTTTATCTCTATTAACTGCATTCTTAATCTCCCTTCATTATTTAATGATAACGATTAAAATAGAGCTTACGGATTTTCCACCGGGAACGGGATGTCAGGGTCGGTAATGTGTTTCAAAACAAGAACTGCATCAGTTATCGTTACAGCATCGTCTCCGTTAACATCACCAAGTATTTGTTCTTGTGCATTCAAAGTGATCCCATCTGTGATATGTTTAAGTACTTTAACTGCATCTGTTATAGTTATTTCACCTTCACCAGTTACGTCTCCATATATCCCCGTAACCGTTACATCCAGTTTGGCAATCCAGTCATGCTCTGCCACACCATTCTGCCGGTAGAGCACCAGGGTTGCAGTTCCGGGACTGGTTGCTGAAAAGTCAATGGTATTGCCCTGGTCATCGGTTATTGTAATAGCTGTTGGATTCGTACCGGCAACAGTATAATCTACCTGCCCGGTAAGGTCGGTTGCCATTATTTGCAGCTGAAGGGAAACATCATCACCCACGGTGCAGGTAATTGCATTATTGGCAATCGGAGTCAGGGCCGTTGGGTCACTGACAAGATCAAACAGCTCAGACTGTGAACGGACACTGGCCAGGGCCAGACCCAATTGAGCCTTTTGCTCGGAGTCTACTTCTTCACTGACCATCTTGAACTGGTCAATCAGCAGGTCAACCGACCAGCCAATGGCAGCCAGACGTTGATCTAAATCAGTATATTCAGGTGTCTCCAGTACATTGTACATGGCATATTTTATAAGGATGGGCATGGCATCAATTAATTCCTGATTTGTCCCATATAACAAAGCCGCTTTTAAACTTTTACCGTTTAATAGTGTTAATTCCCCGGAAGTCAGGGAATGATTGATGGCTGTCTGGAATTCACTGCGGCTGGTAATTAGAAAATCGGAGAGCCTGTCCACTGTAAGATCGTTACCCATTAAAGTCAGGAAAAACGTCCTGTAATCATTCTTAAAGGTAGTGAGCCTGGTTTCCAGTTCAGTTGTGTCACTGGTGTAGTATAGCTGGCTGAGATCTGAAAAGGCAGCTACAAAAGTCTCCCGGACGACTGTCTCTCCGCCCAAATCTGTAATCGCCTGCTGGCCAGCGGCAGTTGAGTTCAGGCCATCAACCAGCGGATCCAGAATTGCTGCCCAATCGGGATCTTCATAACCCAGAGCGGCAAAACTCTGAGATGCGGTTCTGGCATCCTGCATATAGTCCTTGTCGGTCTTACCGCTTCCGTCGACGTATGTATCATCAATGCAGCTGTAGACCAGGTTCATTTCGTTTACTAAATCTGCCATGGTAGCAGCTTGTGCCGGTGCTGCTGTGAAAAGTGGTCCGATAATAAAACAAAAAAATGTAATTAGTACCCACCAGCTTGTTCGCTTCCATTTCATTCTTTTAATTCCCCCTTCAAAATTTTTTCCCTAAATAAACTTGAGTCAACCTTTCCCATATATTTACCCGTTAATATATATAGCAAGGGTTTCCCATCACTTCCCTTCATTTATTCTATGCTGCGGCTAAAATATCACACTATTATGACCAATTTAACGTTCTTATACTTATATAATACACTATGGTAAATAGTAATTATATTACCTCTGCAATGGATATTTATGCAGAAAGATACATCTTTTATATTTCTCGACCAGCCATATTAATTCCTTCTTTATTTTTACATTAGTATTTTTTAAAAAAAGCAACCGGAGAAAACCAGAAAAACCGTTTGATACTACTGATAAGTTCCTTTAGGGGGGAATCTGTTTAGTGGAGCCCAAGTATTACCGTCTTTTAAAAGAGATCCTTGGTCGCCTGCAGCTCCTCAGGACGACATTTATGGTGCTTTTCAGTGTCTCGTACTATCCCCTGGTCAAACAAAAAAAGCAACCAGGGGGATTCCCCTGGTTGCCCTTCGCTTATTATTATTTTCCCAGATATTGCAGGATGCCGCCGGCGATGGCTTGGGCGGCCTGGTCTTTGTATTGGGTTTGCATAAGCAGCGCCTGTTCGTCAGGGTTGCTGATAAAGCAGATCTCGGCCAGGGCCGAAGGCATTTCGGTGTTGCGCAGCACGGAGTAATTGCCATGTTTTACTCCCCGGTCAACACGTCCCAGACGGTTTATCATCTGGGTCTGAATGCATTTGGCCAGACGTTCCCTGTCTTCTTTTTGCATAAATAGGTTAGGGGTGTCCGCCGGTGCGTAGTAATAGGTTTCGGTTCCGTGTTTGGAGCGGTCGGTGTTGGCATTATTATGAATGGATACAAATACGCCGGCGTTTAAAACATTGGCTATCTGAGCCCGTTCCTCCAAGCCAACCGTTATGTCCGTTTTGCGCGTGTATTCTACTACCACTCCCTGACTGGTAAGAATATCACCAACTTTTAAGGCTATTTCCAGATTTACATCTCTTTCATCAATTTTCGTACCTCGGGCACCGGTGTCTTTGCCGCCATGACCAGGGTCAAGGACGACCAGGTTGTAACGGCGTTCTTTGACAGCGCTTTTGTCAACCAGCATGATGTTAAACTGGGTTCCGTCTCCGCCCATACCCAGAGAGTATTTACCCATTTCATTGGTATCAAGGGTTACAAGGGTTGACTCTATATCTCCGCTAATCGGTTCAAAACTAACCGAGTTTATTAGTTCACTGTCAGTATAAGTGTATTCTTTTTTGGCTTTGCCCATTGAAATTCCTCTTAAAGTGATTTCCAATAAATCTCCTTTCTGAAATACTGAGTGGGTAGCAGGCAGGGCGGTAGTGACTACAATACGCTCGCCTCCGCCGGTAAATGACTTGCGGTCCACAGCCATTATTTGATTGGGGATATACAGGGTTTCCTTTTTACCCCCTTCTGATGTAGAAGTAAAATATTTGGATCCGACAGGGAAAGTTATTTGAACATTTACGTTTTCACCTTCCTGGGTAGCTTTTACGGTTAGTTCTGAACCGGCCATGGTTTCCTTGAATAAATATTTTCCTTCAATTATACGATCCTTAATAGTATAAGTTATCTGACTGCTCATTTCTCTAATTTCAGCCTGAATTTTAGCCCCCGAGGTTATAGCAATGTTATACCCGCTGGAGCTTTTGTCACAGCTAATCCATACAGCATCCTCTCCGGGAGTTGCAGGGTTAAATACCTCCACCACCGGTTCGTCTTCTTCCGAGGTTTCCGGGGCATTAACTGCCGGTTCATTTTTCTCCCAGGCTACATCTATTACCCATCCGGCTACCCAACCGTTAGTACTGCCACGGCTTACCTGATACCAGCCGTCTTTTTCATCTATGATAGCCAGTTTTTCTCCGACACCCACCTGGTCAATGGCCTTGTTGGTGGCACCCGGGCCGCTGCGCAGGTTAGTTCGTTCATCGGTAATTATTGCAGTAGTAGGCCTCCCTTTATCTTCCGGTGAGGTTATATGTACTGTTTTACTGGCATCGTCCCAGCTTACTTTTCCTCCGAAGGCTTCACCCACAAAACGTAGGGGTGCCAGAGTGCGATTATTTTTTATAATAGCCGGAACATCGAGGTTCCAGGTCTTACCATTTACGGTGGGAGCGATAGATCCCAGAGCCAGGATTACACGTGTACCAGGTTTAGTCGCAACCACGGTTCTGGTGCTGTCGTTCCAGTCCACCTGCGCCCCCATGGCTTCAAATATAGCTCTAAGTGGCACTAGGGTGCGGCCGTTTTCTATGATTGCCGGTACTTCAAAGCTTAGCAATTGATTATCCAGATACACTTTCGGGCTGGTTCCGGAGGTTGATACCGGCGTAGTTGCAGTGTTCTCTGTAGTTTTAATTTCTTTTACCAGCCAGCCTGCTACCCAAGCAGTTTTATTTCCGGGCAGGCTGATTTGAAACCAGTCATCTTGTTTGCTCGTTACTGAATAAACAGCCTGGTCTTCAACCATACCAACTTTATCAAAATTTGGGCCCGGTCCACTGCGAATATTAATCGGTCCATTTAATATCTGAATCTTCCAGCTTCCAGTGTTTGTAGGGGCTGCTGTTTCTTGCCGGCCTGGAGTTGCAGCAGATTGGTTGCTGGTCTGGGCATAGGCAGCCGACATATAGCATATTGTACCGGCAGCGTTTTTTACTACGTACCAGTCACCCTGTTGTTCAATCAGAGTGAGTTGATCACCACGCACGGCTTCCCCAATTTTACTATAAGAGGTTCCAGGTCCGCTGCGCAGGTTAACGGTTTCACCGGTAACAGTTACTTTGGGAGTTACTTTAATTTCTGCATAGGAGGCGGATACCCAGCCGCTGATACGGGCGGAATAGATTTTTACCCAGCCGTCTTGCTGGGATAACACCTCTGCTACAGTTCCTTTTGGTATCGTGTCGATGATTTGATAGTTGGTACCCGGTCCGGAACGCATGTTGACTCCGTTGCCGGTTATGGTTGCAGTATCAGCCTGCACCGGAAGAGTGATAAAGGCGGTTAAGGCCAGGGTTATGACTGTTATGATGCTAAAGAAAACTATATTATGTAATGATATTTTTTTTATATCTAACATTTTTGCCCTCACTTTCGTATAAGTTTTTATATGTTATAGACATGTATCAACATGAATAATTTATATGGAGTGCAGTTGACTTTCCATGCTGATATCTCTGATATTATCTGATTACTTCACGGGATTCATAAATATGGTTCAGCATGATACAAAGCAGGTTCCTCGATTAAAAGATTTGCTCTGACCAAATGGTAATATATATTTTATCAGGATATCGGACATAACCGATATATTCGACATTTTCCTATTATAGTCCTGCCCCCCTTTATTGGTAATTTAGTGTAAACACTTATGTTATTTAATACACAAATCTCGTCAAAATCTTTCAGTTAAAAACATTATGGTAATTAAATTTGATCTTACCTATTGAGGAAATAAAGGCGGTTATGCAAAATTTTCATATTGTTGAAACCGGATTCTGATATGTTTTAATTTTCTTGTAATTGAAATATAACGCAGTTGTAACCGAAATGCAACGCATGGAATGCTATACTGAGTTCGGTATAAGGGAATAGGGAGTTTATCCAATATTTAATACAATCCATAAGCGCTGCAAAATTTTTACTACTAGTCATAGCTAAGCATACTTTTTCCTCCCTTCGGCTTTTCCCACATTAAAATTTATTTTACTTCATGTCTTTTTACAAGAAAGACATGAAGACCCGTAAACCCAATTTTTTATTTTTTCCAATGTCAACATGTTTCTACGCAATGTACTTTAACAACTACTTTTGAAATCAAAGGGCTTTTATCTCAACAAATGTTTGAATATTTTGTCTTCGGGAGAATGATCTCTCCTCTTTGCTGTCTCTTATTACAGGTTGCTTATATTTGATCAATACGACTTTGATGATGCACCGGGAAAAGACCTTGCACATACAAAGTTGTTGATAATTACTAAATCAGGGGGTGATATTTTTTAACAAATTGATTTCCAATGTGTTTATTAAGGAGAGGATATCTTTGAAAACCAGGAGTTATCTTAGTTTGTTAACTCTATACACTATTATTCTTGCATTCTTATTTGTAATGGTTCCACAAGGTTTTGCAGGTACACAACTGAATGATATCCGAGGACACTGGGCAGAATCTACTATTCAAAAGATGGTGGATCAGGGTGTTGTAACCGGAATGCCGGATGGCAGCTTTAAGCCAGACAACAGTATTACCAGAGCTGAATTTGCTACTCTGGTAGTGAAGGCTTTCAAGCTGGAATATAGAAACGGTAAAATATTCAGTGATACCGCCAAACACTGGGGCAGAGACAATATAGCTACTGCTAATGCTCATGGCATTGTCAGCGGTTATAATGAGAATTATTTTGGCCCCGATGATCCTATTACCCGTGAACAAATGGCAGTGATGGTTGTGAAAGCTGCCAAGATACAAAACAGCAATGGTGCTTTAAGTTGCACTGACAGTGACAAAATTTCATCCTGGGCAAAAGAAGCTGTTACTGCTGCCTATTCCAAAAAAATCATTACCGGAATGCCTGATGGCAGTTTCCGCCCACAGGCTAATGCTACCAGAGCAGAGGCTGTAATTGTACTTAGTAAAACTCTACAATTGGATACTGATCCTATAATTGTCACTCCCGAACCTGTAAAGGTCCAACCAACTGTAACTATATCCAAAATTACTATTAAAACCAAACCTTCAAATGTTAACTACCGACTGGGAGATAATCTGGACCTGAGCGGTCTGGTTGTAACTCTGACCAAATCAGATGGTACTACCGAAGATGTCGCTTTGGCTGATTTTTCTACCAAGGGCATAACCACTTCTATTGCTAATGGAGCTATACTGTTCGAAACCGACACCCAGATCACTATTAAAGTTGAAAATCAGAGTGTCAACCTGAATATTTTCATCACAGCTATGGCCGGTGGCGGTGGCGGTGGCGGTGGCAGTGGTGGTGGCGGCGGTGGCGGTGGCGGTCCCATTGAAACAGTTGCCGTAACCGGCGTAAGCCTGGATAAAAACACCCTAAATCTGTCTGCAGGCGGTGCCACCAGCACTCTGGTTGCTACTGTTAATCCTGCTAAAGCTACCAATAAAAATGTAACCTGGAGTTCCAGCAATACGAATATTGCCACCGTAGCTAACGGAGTTGTTACTCCGGTTGCTGCCGGTTCTGCAACCATTACCGTTAAAACTGAAGACGGTAACTTCACCGCTACCTGTGCGGTTACGGTTGTGAGTCCCTCAATATATGTAACCGGCGTAAGCCTGGATAAAGATACCCTAAGTCTTACTGCAGGCGGTGTAACCGGTTCTTTGGTTGCCACAGTAACCCCGGCTAATGCCACCAATAAAAATGTGACCTGGTCTTCCAGCAATGAAAGTGTTGCCACCGTAGCTGATGGAGTTGTTACTCCCGTTGCTGCCGGTTCTGCAACCATTACCGTTAAAACTGAAGACGGTAACTTCACCGCTACCTGTGCGGTTACGGTTGTGAGTCCCTCAGTATCTGTAACCGGCGTAAGCCTGGATAAAGATATCCTGAGTCTTACTGCAGGCGGTGTAACCGGTTCTTTGGTTGCCACAGTAACCCCGGCTAATGCCACCAATAAAAATGTGACCTGGTCTTCCAGCAATGAAAGTGTTGCCACCGTAGCTGATGGAGTTGTTACTCCCGTTGCTGCCGGTTCTGCAACCATTACCGTTAAAACTGAAGACGGTAACTTCACCGCTACCTGTGCGGTTACGGTGGCTAATCCTGTACCTGATGTTACAGTTAGCGATGTAACTTATGAAGCCCGGGTTGCCAATGTTAACTGGTACCGTTTCACTGTAGACAAAGAATACAATAATGTTCAGATCAAAGCTACTGACGGAACTGCCCTTGGTCCGGTTGTTTCTAAAGCTGATTTTGATAATACCGGGTACTACCAGGGTATGGCTTCCCCGAATGATGTGATCGTTATTTATGTGGACGGTGTAGAAAGATACAGAGGTATACCTGATGTTTATACTCCTCCGGTAGTTGTCACAGTAAGTGATGTGACTTATGAAGCCCGGGTTGCCAATGTTAACTGGTACCGTTTCTCTGTAGACAAAGAATACAATAATGTTCAGATCAAAGCTACCGACGGAACTGCCCTTGGTCCGGTTGTTTCTAAAGCTGATTTTGATAATACCGGATACTACCAGGGTATGGCTTCCCCGAATGATGTGATCGTTATTTATGTGGACGGTGTAGAAAGATACAGAGGTATACCTGATGTTTATACTCCTCCGGTAGTTGTCACAGTAAGTGATGTGACTTATGAAGCCCGGGTTGCCAATGTTAACTGGTACCGTTTCACTGTAGACAAAGAATACAATAATGTTCAGATCAAAGCTACTGACGGAACTGCCCTTGGTCCGGTTGTTTCTAAAGCTGATTTTGATAATACCGGGTACTACCAGGGTATGGCTTCCCCGAATGATGT
>Ga0209509_1000505_pt1 | contig 35900 bp, 34 predicted proteins | sample BioC13SIPDNA_FD_185743 | JGI IMG/M metagenome (GOLD analysis project Ga0209509, IMG submission 185743) | Anaerobic biogas reactor microbial communites from Washington, USA - Biogas_R1_A C13 SIP DNA (SPAdes) (version 2) | ecosystem: Engineered > Bioreactor > Anaerobic > Unclassified | place...
TCCCGCAAAGGTTGGCAGGACGCTATTGAAAATGCTGTTGCGGAAGCTTCCCGAACCATGCGTAATATTACCGGTGTAGAAGTATATAATTGGACGGCCGATTGTTCTGATAACAAAATTGTTGAATACAAGGCCAATATAAAAATTGCCTATGTAGATTAGTGTGAGAAGGCAGAAGGTATGCAGGCAGGATACCTTCTGCCTTTACCAACTAGGTGTATGTAAATTCACTATTGGGAGGAAACTTAGGTGGATAGTGCATCTGAACAGCTTAAACAGGCTGAAATTGATGAGTACGATCAATTAGTTAAAAAAATAGAACCTAAACCGCCAGTGGTAAAAAATTGTATATGGGCTTTTGTAGTGGGAGGATTAATCTGTGCTTTTGGACAGCTATTAATAAATTTTCTGATGAGCAACGGTTTAAATCAAAGTGATGCCGGTTCAGGGACTTCAGTTATTCTGATTTTTTTAGCCACCTTGTTTACCGGTTTAGGTTTATATGATGAACTGGGTAAATATGCCGGAGCAGGCTCAATTGTTCCTATAACCGGATTTGCCAATGCTATTGTTGCCTCGGCTATGGAATTCAGGCGTGAAGGTTACATATTTGGCGTAGGAGCCAGAATATTTAGTGTAGCCGGACCTACACTGGTATTCGGTTTTACTGTAGCGGTGCTGGTTGGACTTTTAAAGATAATATTTACGAGTTAGGGAGGCGTGTTAAGGTATGAGTAAAAAACAGGGCCAACAAACTATAGTTTTCACCTCTCCGCCTCTAATTTCCAGCTGGGCATCATTGGTGGGACCCAAGGAGGGGCAGGGTCCCTGGGGGGAAGATTTTGACCAGGTTTTAGATGATTATCTGTATGATGAACAAACCTGGGAAAAGGCTGAAAGCAAAATGTTAAGAGAGGCTGTAAAACAGGCAATAAGCAAGAGATATTATCAACCTTCGGAAATTGAACTTTTAATTTCCGGAGATCTATTAAATCAAATTGTTTCAGCTAATTATGCAGCCCGGGAGCTTAGTATTCCTTTTTTAGGTATGTACGGAGCTTGCTCAACTATGGCCGAGAGTATGTTGACAGCGGCCATGGCGGTTGACGGCGGTTTTTTTTCCCGGGTGGTGGCGGCGGTGAGCAGCCATCATTATACTGCCGAAAGGCAGTTTCGTACCCCGATTGAACAGGGAGTGCAGAAATCGGCAACTTCACAATGGACTGCTACTGCTGCCGGAGCAGTTTTGTTGGAAGCTGTTCCAGGAGGTAATCCCCGTATTACCAGCGCTACAATTGGACAGGTTATTGATATGGGACAGAGTGATGCAGCCAATATGGGAAGTGCTATGGCGCCGGCAGCTGTAAAAACTATAAAAGCTCATTTCGATGACTTGAATCGCAGTCCGGATTATTATGATTTAATTGTAACCGGCGATTTGGGTAAAGTTGGTATGGCTTTGGCTCAGGAGCTGTTCATTAAAGAAGGGTTGTTGCCGCAACCTAATTACAGTGATTGCGGGGTATTGTTATATAATGACCGCCAGGATGTAAATTCCGGGGGGAGTGGATGCGGCTCTTCAGCAGCCATGTTATGCGGGCCTTTATTAAAAAAGATGAGCGAAGGCAAAATAAATAAATTGTTACTGGTAGCTACCGGTGCCTTAATGAGTCCAACTACGTCATTTCAGGGAGAGACTATTCCATCAATTGCTCATGCGGTAGCGTTGGAAAATATTTAAATGGAGGCTTGAAATATGAATTCATTGTTTATAGCATTCCTGGTAGGTGGAGCATTTTGTATAATTGGACAATTAATAATGGATTTGACCAAGCCGGCTATTACTCCGGGACATATTCTGGTTGGTTATATTACCATAGGAGCAATTCTCAGCGGATTAGGAATATATCAGCCCATCGTTGATTTTGCCGGTGCTGGAGCAACTGTCCCGCTTTCAGGATTTGGGCATTTATTAACCCAGGGAACTATAACTGCCGTGCAGCAAAAAGGTTTACTGGGGGCTTTGAGCGGAGGAGTGGAAGCTGCGGCAGCAGGCATTACCGCAGCAATTGTTTTTGGATATCTGGCGGCGGTATTGTTTAATCCCCGTGGTTAATTAAGTATGTGTCCGGATAAAAGAGTGCGAGTAATTATAGTTACTGATGGAGATCCAACTGCCCAACGGGCAGTACAAGTGGCTGCACAGGAATTAAAACTGTATCCGCTGATCATTTCTAAACTGGATGCCGAGCAAATAAAAGGGCCTGAATTAAGCAGTTATATTTTACAGGCCCCCCGTGAACCGGTTGTAGTTATGGTGGATGACCATGGTGAAAAGGGCACTGGACCTGGAGAGGAAATTATCTGCTATCTGATGAGCCAGACTGATAAGATAGAAATTTTAGGTGTGGTAGCAGTAGCCTCACAAACCCGTGTAAAAGGTGTTCCGATTGATTGTTCAATTACAGCAGATGGGAAACTGATTGAGTATCTGCCGGTTGACAAGGAGGGGATTCCTGTATCCGGGGAGTTTAATTTAAAGGGTGATACGGTGGAAATATTGTCCCGTTATCCTGATGTAATGGTAGTAGGTTGTGGAGACCCCGGGAAAATGGCCGGTTTTGACAGTTTGGAACGCGGGGCAACTGTTACCCGACGCTGCCTGGAATATATTCTGCAGGGAGGCGGAAAGCGTGATTAAAAAAGGAAAAAACATTTTTTTAAGCCGCCACTTTGAAAAAAATATTGAAATGTTCAGCCAGGAACTGGGGGCGGAAGAAAGCTTTGATGTAATCTTTCGTGAGTTTGCTGTTGCCGGAAGTAAAAGTGCCTTAATTTGTTTGGACGGGTTAATAAAGGATGAAATGCTTACTCACGTTATGCAATCACTGACCGAATTAAAAAAAGAAGGACTCTTAAACTCCAACTTAAAAAGCCGACTTAAAAAGACGCTGCCCTACATAGAGTTAACTGCTGAACAAAATGTTGATCAACTGTTATATGCAGTTCTATCCGGGTCAATTCTGCTTATAGTAGATGGAATTGATGAGGGATATATTGTTGATGCCCGCCAATATCCGGCCCGCAGTCCGGAAGAGCCTGATATTGAAAGGGTGGTAAGGGGTTCCCGGGATGGTTTTACCGAAACCATGGTTTTTAATACAGCGGCTATCAGGCGGCGGATAAGGGACCCTAAATTACGTGTCAGAATGCTGCGGGTCGGAAAAAGATCCAAAACTGATGTAGTGGTAATGTATATCAGTGACATTGCTGATCAGGAGTTGGTCAGACAAATCACCGACCGAATTGAACAGATTGATATTGATGCTATCCCCATGGCTGAAAAAGCTGTTGAGGAATTAATTATGCCAGGCAGTTGGTGGAATCCCTATCCCAAGGTTAGATATACTGAAAGGCCTGATGTAGCTGCAGTTCATCTGGCCGAAGGACATATTATCATCCTTGTGGATACTTCACCCAGTGTCATGATTGCACCGTGTACCTATTTTCATCATTTACAACATGCTGAGGAATACCGGCAAAACCCGTCAGTGGGAGTATATATCAGGTGGGTACGGTTTATAGCCATTGGTGCTTCACTATTTTTAACTCCGCTGTGGCTATTATTTGCCCTGTCTCCGGAATTACTTCCCCCGAGCCTGGATTTTATTGGCCCGCGTGAGATGGGAGAAGTTCCGCTGTTATTTCAGTTTGTTCTTGGAGAACTGGCCATAGATTTAATGCGCATGGCAGCAATCCATACCCCTTCGCCAATGGCTACTGCCCTGGGAGTTATTGCTGCCTTGTTAATTGGAGATGTAGCTGTAAAAATCGGCTTGTTTATACCGGAAGTAATTATGTATACAGCGGTGGTGGCCGTTGGTTCTTTCACTACCCCCAGCTATGAAATGGCTATGGCCAATCGGTTGATTAGATTATTTTTATTGCTGGCCACCGGGATTTTCCGTTTACCCGGTTTAATCATTGCATTATTAATAGTATTGTTGGGCACAGTACTAACCAAGTCTTTTGGGGTACCATATTTATGGCCGTTAATTCCTTTTAATTATGGTGCTCTGAAGAGCATATTGATACGATCGCCGGTACCAATGCAGAATATTCGGCCCGGGATATTAAATCCCCGAGACAGTTGGCGACAGCCTGGACCGGCATTTAAAAGAGGAGGTGGGAGAAAATGACCCGAGTAGGCATTCCACATGGTTTATTCTATTACTATTATTATCCCTGGTGGAAAACTTTTTTTAATTATCTGGGAGCAGAAGTAGTCTGTTCCAACCCTACAACGCGATTAACTGTTGACCAGGGAATAGGAGCGGCAGTAGATGAAATCTGTTTTCCGCTTAAAGTATATTTCGGACATGTTTTGGAGCTCAAACGCTATGAACTGGATTGGATATTTATCCCCCGGATGGTGAGTGTGGAGCATAGAAGTTATATCTGCCCCAAGTTTATGGGATTACCGGATATGATACGGGCATCAATTCCTGATTTGCCGCCTATAATCGATATTACTGTTGATGTAAGTCAGAGCAATCGAATTTTAAAACGGGATTTGTTACAACTGGGAAAACTCTTTACCTCCCGTGAATCCAGGATTAGAGAAGCCATCAAACGTGCCCGGGAAGAACAAAATTTTTGTGATACCCTGGCCAGTCAGGGATATACCCGGGAAGAAGCCATTCAATTATGGGAAGGTAAAGCTACCCATTCTTTCCAGGCGCCGATACTAAATCTGGGCGTTCTGGGGCATGGTTATTCACTGTATGATGCAGTTATTAACATGAATCTGATTAATCATCTGCGTAATATGGGATGTCGACTATGGTTTCCTGAATCTCTTGATGCAGATGACGTTGAAACCTCAGCAGCTACTATTCCCAAAAGGGTATTCTGGACTTTAGGACGCAAGATGGTTGGCAGTGCCATACATTTGTCCCAACAGCCTGAGATAGACGGAATAATTTATCTGGCTTGTTTTGGCTGTGGACCGGATTCTCTGATCGGAGAAATAATTGAGCGTCAAATAAACGATAAGCCCTATATGTTGCTGACCGTTGATGAACATAGCGGTGAAACCGGTATGATTACACGGTTGGAAGCTTTTTGTGATATGTTGCTAAGGAGGAAAAATACCGGCAATGAAGATAACATTTCCGCACATGGGCAATATGCATATTGCCGTCAAAGCACTATTTAAAGAATTAAAAATAGAGACCATACCCCCGCCGCCAGTTAGTCAGAGGACTTTGGAATTAGGAGTAAAATATTCCCCTGAGTTTGCCTGTTTACCCCTTAAAGTAAATGTGGGCAACTTTATTGAAGCCATGGAAATAGGGGCGGATACCATATTAATGGCTGGCGGTTGGGGGCCCTGCCGCTTTGGCTATTATGCTCAGATTGAACGGGATATTCTAAATGACCTGGGTTTTTCATTTGACATGATTATTTTGGAAGCCCCCGAGTCACGTGTAACTGATCTGCTTAATCAACTGCGATTAATAGGTGAAAACGTTAGTATATGGCAGATGGTAAAAGCAGTTAATTATACCTGGCATAAGCTGAAAGCTATAGATTATTGGGAAAAATGTTATGAGCGTTATCTAGGTCCGGCTTTGGACAAACAAGCAGTAAACGATTTATATAATCAGGGTCTTCAGCAAATTGATGAGGCAGATACCAAACAGAAAGTAACCCGGACGCTGCAGGAATTGGAAACCCAAATAAAGCAGATACCACAGCATAATAAACCGGTTCTGAATATTGGTCTGATAGGCGAGGTATATACTATTCTTGAACCGGCTACTAACTACAATATTATCCGCCAGCTGGGAGAATTGAATGTTACCATCAGTCGTTCAATTTATATGAGTGACTGGGTTAACGATCATTTGCTCAAGGGAATGGTGATTAAGTCAAATCATAAACATATTGTTAATTGTGCCGAACCTTATCTGAATTACTGGGTGGGGGGGCACGGACAGGAAACTATCGGTTATGCAGTAGATTTTGCCCGACAAAAATATGATGGTTTAATCCAGATTGGTCCGCTAACCTGTATGCCGGAGATTGTGGCTCAATCGATTTTAGGGAAAGTATCAATTGAGCAGGGTATTCCCTGTATGACTCTGTATTTTGACGAACATTCCGGTACGGCCGGTATCAGTACACGCCTGGAGGCATTTGTTGATATGCTTGGCCGCAAGCAGGTGGGCCAGCAAATAATATCAGAGGGAGGATTCTAGATGGACTTTTATCTGGGAGTAGATATTGGTTCGGTAAGCAGTAATTTTGTTTTAATGGATTCACAAGGGAAAATTCATGAAAAAGTTTATCTGAGAACAGAAGGTAATCCGGTTCGGGCAATCAGCACCGGTTATAGTATATTGAAAAAGGACATGACCCAAAACCAACAGATTAAGGGAGTAGGAACTACCGGTAGTGGAAGACTTCTGGCTGCAGTAATGCTGGGAGCCGATGTTGTTAAAAATGAAATTACTGCCCATGCGGTAGCAGCATCCAATTTATATCCCGAAGTAAGAACCATTATTGAAATTGGCGGTCAGGATTCCAAGATGATTTTATTAAAACATGGTATTGTAAATGATTTTGCCATGAATACAGTTTGTGCAGCCGGTACTGGTTCATTTTTAGACCAGCAGGCCGCCCGACTGGGAGTACCTATTGAGCAGTTTGGAGATAGAGCCCTGGATTCGTCTGGCCCGGTTCGTATTGCTGGTCGTTGCGGCGTATTTGCCGAATCAGACATGATACACAAACAGCAAATGGGATACCCGCTGGAGGATATTATTATGGGCTTATGTGAGGCCCTGGCACGCAATTACCTGAATAATGTTGGCAAAGGTAAAAAGATTGAAGAACCCTTGGTGTTTCAAGGCGGGGTAGCCGCTAATCTGGGAATAAAAAAGGCCTTTGAAAAAATCCTTGGCATGCAGGTAATGGTACCGGAGCATTATGATGTAATGGGTGCTATTGGAGCAGCTTATCTGGCCGGTGAGACTATTGAACATAATCGCCAAGCTACAAGTTTCCGGGGAGATGATTTTGTACTTCAGGGCAAATTTAGTTCCATAAGCCGGGAGTGCAGTGGTTGTGCCAATATGTGTGAAGTAGTATGTATACGCCGGGATGGAGAAGCTCTGGCTTATTGGGGTGACCGCTGTAAAAAGTGGGAAAACAGTTTACAGCCGTCCAGTAAAAAAGCAGCCGGGGATACTATGGCCATTTAATTATAAGTATCCCCGGTTTCAGAATCTAAAATAGATAATATTTCTTCTTTAACCATAGTTGAGTTAGCCGAATCATCCAAAGCTATTTCTTTTAAGACCCGGGCCGGGCGGGCGGATAAAACATAGATGCGGTTTGCCAGCAGCAGGGCCTCTTCAATATCATGGGTTACAAATATAATTGTACAACTATGTTTATGAGCAAAATCTTTCAGCCATATTTGCATTTTTCTGGCGGTGATGGCATCCAAAGATGCAAACGGTTCATCCAGCAGCAGTATATCACTGGCAAACAAATAGGTCCTGAGCAAAGCGGCTCTTTGTTTCATGCCTCCCGACAACTGGCGGGGGTAGTAATTTTCAAAACCCAGCAGTCCGAATTCCTCCATATGTTGTTGGGCTAGTGTTCGTGATTTCTTCGTGTTTGTTCCTTTTAAAACCAGCGGAATTGACACATTGTCCAAGATGGTGCGCGAAGGCAACAGCAAGTCTTTTTGCTGCATATAGCTTACACGACCGGTGCGGTTAGTCCAATCCTGTCCGTCAATAATAACCTGACCTTCATCCGGAGGGATAAGTCCGGCTAAAATATTTAGCAAGGTGCTTTTACCACAACCGCTGGGCCCTAAAATTACTACGCTTTCACCTGCCGCTGCTTCTATGGTCACATTATTAAGCGTATGCAATCCATCTATTGATTTGGATATGGAGCTTAATCTTATTTGAGCCAAAATTGATTACTCCTGTTCAGGTAAAAATTTATTGGTATATGCTTTTTCAGGTTCAATATTTTTCTCAATTAAGCTGTTGTTAAACATAAAATCAGCATAATCTTTCCAGACGGAAAGTTTCATTTCACCCCAGCGGGGGGCATCAGACTGGTATTCTTTGGACAGATAAGCCTGACTGGCCAGAACCAGTTCACGGTCCAGTTCAGGAATTGCTTTTAACAGAATTTCAGCCGATTCTTCCGGATTTTGGATGGCATACTCATAACCCCGCGTGGTAGCCCGCATAAACTTTTCAATCAGCAAAGGTTCAGCAGCTATTTTGCTTTCACTGGCTATAATTACCGGAGTGTAAAAATCCAGAGCCGGGTATTCATCACGAACCGGTATAAAATTAAGGTCAATATTTTTTAATTCAGATTCAATTCCGGTCCAGCCCCAGTATATCCAGGCAAAGTCCGTACCAGTTTTGATACTGGTAAAATAATCGGTATCTCCAATATTTAACATATTAACCTTATTGATATCAGCATCATATTTGTCCATCATGGCTTTAATTACGGCAGTTTCAGCCGGTGAGCCCCATCCACCGTAAGTTTTACCTTCAAAATCTTTAGGAGTTAGTATATTTCTGTCCTTTGGGGAGGCAAAACCGGATGTATTATGCTGAATAATTGCCGCCAGTCCTACTACCGGAATACCTTTGGAACGGGCAATAGTTATTTCTTCCTGATAACTGATACCAATATCACCCTGTCCGGCAGCTATTAGGGATGAAGCGCCACCTTCCGAAGGCTGGATAATTTTAACGTTAAGACCTTCGGCTTCATAAAAGCCTTTATCCTGGGCTACATACATTCCGGTATGGTTAGTATTGGGAACCCAGTCCAGAATTACGGTGACTTCGGTTGTGTCTGTGGTTGCAGATTCAGAGCTTTGGCACCCGGCCAGAGGCATAACTAATAACAATAAAACTAATAAAATGGATAATCGATTTTTCATTTTTTCGATTCCTCCTTAAAAAAATTTTGAACCATTATCGTACCAATTGATTGCGATTCCAGGGCATTAAAAGAAAATTAAGTAAATCCACTATTTTTACCATTATGAAACTAAGCACACAAATTACTACTACCGCGCCCAAGACTTGATCTATGGCAAAGCTTTTTTGCTGCAGGGTCATATAATAGCCTAAACCTCTTTGCGCCCCTACCCATTCACTTATTACGGCTGCCATAATGCTATAAGTGGCTGAAATACGAAGTCCTGAAAAGAAAGCCGGTAAAGCCGTCGGCAGCTTTACCATTTTAAAAGTTGCCCATTTGGTAGCCCCCATACTGCGAAACAGGTTAATCTGATCGGGGTCAACCAGGTCCAATCCGTTTAAGAAACTAATAACAATCGGGAAAAAACATACTAATACAATGATAATTATTTTGGGCAACACTCCCCAGCCAAACCATAAAGGCAACAGTACGGCCAGAACTATGAGGGGAATAGTTTGGGAAAAAACCAATAAAGGATAAACGGCTGTATATAATACCCGCAGGTTATGCAATAAAAACCCGATAATCAGAGCCAGGATTACTGCCAGTGACAAACCTGCTACTGCTTCCAGCAGGGTAGTGCTGGTATGATAGATCAGTAATTGGTGATGCTTTAGGAGGCCGTCCAATATTTGTGTAGGAGCAGGCAATATATAAGCAGGTATCTCATACCAGCTTACCCCTTTTTCCCATAACAACAAAAGTAATCCCAGCGTAAATAGGGCTGAACTTTTTTTAGCGGTATTTATGAATTTTTTCATCTATACTAACTCCGTCCGGCCTGAAATCTATTTTTATTACCGAAAAAACCCTCCTGGCATTGGCATCAACGCAAATTTGATGAGCTTTTTTAACTATATCCAGCAGTATATCAAGGTCACCTTCAATAGTTGTTTCCATAGGGCCTACGCTATAGGGTAACCCGCTAGCGGCAATCATGGCAATTACCTCATCAACTACAGGATAAATTCTTTCATCCTCCACGCGAGGTATGATTTGCAGACTCAGGTTAGTATCAGCCATTATATCCACCTCCTTAAATTAAAAAATTAATACGACTGCATAACGGGTATACAGTCGTATTGAATCACAAAATATTGATCCCTACGCTGGCATTACCCAGATCAGGTTTAGGGTCAGGACCAACCAGTCCACTCTCAGCCGAATTAGTTCAGCTCCCCTTTGTCTCGTTAATCCATTATAGCTATCCGGATTATATCGGTCAACCGGATAATGTGATGCGAATGTTTTTAAAGAGACAACACGGCTGGATTGCTGGTTGTGTAAGGCCGATAGCTGTGTTAAAATAAATAGAATTCTTTAAATAAAGAGAGGAGAGATTAGTCGAGATGAGTAGAGAAGAGCTCACCAAATTCATTTTACCCGAGGATAAAATCCCCAAATTCTGGTACAATGTTCAGGCTGATATGCCCAATCCCCTGGAACCAGGTTTAAATCCCAAGACTCATGAACCTTTAGCGCCATCTGATCTGGAGCCTATTTTTGCACGGGAATTAATCATGCAGGAAGTATCAACCGAGCGTTATATTGAAATACCGGAACCAGTAAGGCAACTGTACAAACAGTACCGACCTTCTCCGTTATTCCGCGCCAGGAATTTGGAAAAAGCTATCGGAACCGATTGTCATATTTATTATAAATATGAGGGAGTCAGTCCGGTGGGCAGTCATAAATTAAACTCTTCATTACCGCAGGTTTTCTTTAACAAGCAGCAGGGAATAAAACGCATTACTACTGAAACGGGAGCAGGTCAGTGGGGAACAGCCTTGTCACTAGCCTGTAAACATTTCGGTATTGAAGCCATGATATATATGGTTAAAGTCAGTTTTACCCAAAAACCTTATCGTCGCTCCATAATGGAGCTTTATGGAGGGACCTGTGTGGCCAGTCCCAGTACTTTAACCGAAAGTGGCCGCAAAGAACTGGAAAAGAATCCTGATACACCGGGTACACTGGCTATTGCTATCAGTGAAGCAGTTGAAGATGCCCTGAAACGGGATGATACCAATTATTCGTTAGGCAGTGTGCTGAATCATGTTTGTCTGCACCAAAGTGTTATTGGTCAGGAAGCCCGTATGCAGATGGAAATGGCCGATGATTATCCGGATATAATTATTGGTTGTTGCGGTGGCGGAAGTAATTTTGCCGGAATTGCCTTTCCTTTTATTCCTGATAAATTAGCCGGGAAAAATATCCGCCTTATTGGAGTTGAACCAGCCGCCTGTCCGACTATGACCAAGGGGGTATTTGCTTATGACTATGGTGACTCATCCGGATATACCCCTATAATGAAAATGTATACCCTGGGGCATGGTTTTACCCCCTCCGGTATTCATGCCGGCGGGTTGCGTTATCATGGGGAATCACCTCTGGTAAGTCAGCTTTATCATGATGGTCTTTTAGAGGCGGTAGCTGTTAAACAGAACCCGACTTTTGAAGCAGCAGTATTATTTGCCCGGACCGAAAGTATAGTTCCGGCGCCTGAGTCTGCTCATGCTATCAGGGTAGCAATTGATGAAGCTTTAAAGGCTAAGCAGGAAGGGGTTAAAAAAACTATCCTGTTTAATCTCAGCGGTCATGGACAGTTGGATTTATATTCCTATGATCGTTATCTGTCAGGAGATACTGAAGATGTGGAGTTTTCAGATAAAGAGCTGCAGGAGAGTTTAAAAGATCTGCCCCGTATCTAACCGATTTTTTATAATTAATTAATATCAGCCCGATACTTTATATAAGGTGTCGGGCTTTTTGTATGGTTTAAGCCTCTTAAGGAAAATTTGCCCTATGTAAATATCACGGTTATGATTAAAATGAATCAAGGAAAGAGTAATTAAAAAAATGAATCAAAGCGTACGGTTAAAAACCATTGCCAACCTCATAGAAAAGGATCAGCCGACTGCTGATATTGGTTCTGATCATGCCCGATTAGCCAGATATTTAGTAGAAACGGGTATGGTTCCGCGGGTAATAGCAACCGAATTAGGTGAAGCGCCATTTGCCAGAGCACATCAATCGGCAGGTATCAGTTTACAAGCAGATAAGATTGAGGTTCGCAGGGGTGATGGTTTGCAGGCGCTGAACCCGGGGGAAGTAGCTAATGTAGTTATTGCCGGTCTGGGGGGAGATACTATAACTTATATCCTGGCCAATGATTGGCAGAAGGCTGCCAGTTTTAAGCGTTTTGTACTTCAACCGATGAGCCGTCCGGCAGTTTTACGGGAAGCTTTATGCCGGCAGGGATGGCCAATTGTGAATGAGGTTATAATCCGTGAAAATAGACGCTATTTTGTAGTAATACTGGCAGTGCCTGGAACTGAGACATATAGCTTATCACCGTTGGAGATGGAATTAGGTCCAATTATATTGCAACAAAGCAGCCAGTATAAAAGTTATTTGTTATACCATCTTAATAAATACTGTCAATTAAGAGATAGTTTGCAAAAATCCAAGCAATATAATGAGTTGCTGGCAGAAACAGAACAAAAAATTGCAAGTTTGGAGGCGATATTATATGAAGGTTAAAGTAGGAGATATAATTGCCATTATGGAGCGAAATTTTCCTCTTTTCCTGGCTCAGGAATGGGATAATGTTGGTTTACAATTAGGCTCTGCGCAACAACCGGTAAATAAGATCCTGGTAGCCCTGGATTTGACCTCCGAAGTAGTTCAGGCAGCAATAGCCGGAAAATACAATCTGATTATTACTCACCACCCGCTATTTTTTAAAGCCCTGAAAAATATTAATATTGACCGTTTTCCCGGCAATCTGATTGCTAAATTAATAAAAAACGATATCAGTCTGTATGCAGCCCATACTAATCTGGATATGGCTGAGCGGGGTATTAACCAATTATTGGCTGAAAAAATAGGGTTACAGGAAATTATGCCTTTAAATAATGACGAAGTTGAATCGCTGTATAAACTGGCGGTGTTTGTTCCCTTAACTCACGTTGAACAGGTCAGACAAGCTATTCATACAGCCGGAGCTGGACAAACCGGAGATTATTCCGAATGCAGTTTTCAATCCCCGGGTACAGGCAGCTTTAAGCCCGGGGCAGGTACAAATCCTTTTTTGGGTAAAGTGGGGCAATTGGAACAGGTTGAAGAAATTCGGCTGGAAACCGTATGTCTGGAGCGGGATTTGAATAAGGTATTGGAGGCCATGCATGCTTCACATCCGTATGAAGAGGTAGCCTATGATTTATTACAGCTTAAAAATGGAGGCAAAATATACAGTTTTGGGCGTAAAGGCGTTTTAAACCCTGAGTTGACTATACAAGCCCTGGCAGAACAGGTGAAAAACAGAATGGATATTTCATCAATAAGAATAATCGGTAATCCGGAGAAAAAGATTAAAAATGTGGCAGTTGTCAGTGGATCCGGAGCCAGTATGATACCAGCGGCAGCTCGTCAGAAAATTGATTGCCTGATTACCGGAGATGTTAAGTATCATGAAGCCCGGGATGCTGAAGAAATAGGGATTGGAATAATTGATGCCGGACACCAGGAAACTGAAGAATTCATTATTACTCATCTGACGGAATTATTACGCCAGGAATGTAAACGGCAGGGAAACGAGATAATGGTTGACAGCCTGTTTATTTCGCCAACCATAAAAACTATATAAACGACATTTTTTGGGATTAAAGCAGGGAAACCAATATTTGGTGTAGAATAAAAGGGGTAATATAGTAACAGAGGGGAATGTAGATGTTAAAAATAAAGGTTAGCAATTTGAAACCGGGTGCCAAATTGGGAAAAGATTTATATAGTTATGATTCTCAGCTATTACTACCCCGGGGTACAGTAGTTACCGATGAGCATCTTAATAGCCTTGCTGCCCGAAATATTTCAGAAGTATATATTAATGAAACTACTGCACGCCCCCGCTCTGAAAAACCTTTCCCGGAAGTATATCAGCATTCCCTGCATGTAGTCAGATCATTTATGTTGGAAGCCAAATTGGGTAAACCTCTTGAAATGGAGGAAATTGTTCAGACTACCGATATATTGTTTAATCAGGTCTTTGATGAAAATGATTTGTTTCGTCAGATGCGGCTTATGAAAGATAAGGATGATTATCTATTTACACATTCTGTAAATGTAGCTATGTTAAGTATATTGATCGGCCGCTGGTTAAAATGCGATGAAAAAACTATTAAGGAATTAGGTACGGCTGGCTTGCTACATGACCTGGGTAAAGTATTTATTAAAGACGAAATTTTAAACAAGCCCGGCAAACTAACAGAAGATGAATTCAATGAGATAAAAAAACATCCTAAAATTGGCTATCAACTGGCAATTGAGAATCCTGAGGTTAATTATGATATTGCCAATGCCATACTTTTACATCATGAAAGAGCAGATGGTTCAGGTTATCCAATGGGAAACAAGGGCTATAATGCCCATTTCCATGCTGCAGTTGTAGCAGTGGCAGATGTTTATGATGCGATTACTTCCACCCGCAGCTATTCAACTCGTTCTTCCCCCTATGTAGCAGCAGAAATTTTGTGGCAGGAGTCTTTTGGAAGACTTGATCCCCGCATTACTAAAGTATTTTATGATAAAATCGCTAATTTTTATATTGGTAATGAAGTTCTATTATCAAATAATGAAGTTGGCGTGGTTATCTTTGTTGACCCTGCTCAACCTACCAGGCCAATAGTAAGAGTACAAGATAAATTTTACAATCTGTTATTGGAACGCAATATTCAAATTATAGAAATTATTGATTAAATTTGTTGCATAAATTACATAATATGGTAAGCCCCTTAACGGTGGGATTATATGAATAATTTGCGGATTAACTTGGTAAACTATCAACATCCGGTCAAAAAAATAATAAATTTAAAAAAATTATAAAAATTTTAGGTTTATAGCAGGATTTGCCGATTTTTTGGGGAATGTAAAATAGTGTTTCTAATATTTTAATGCAAAGGGAGGACTATGTAGTGAACAAATCGGAACTTGTCAAAGCGTTAGCGGAGAAGGCTGAGATTACTCAAAAGGATGCTGCCAAGACTCTAGATGCCATGGTAGAGACAATTCAGCAGGCTCTTGCCAAGGGAGACAAAGTACAGATCATCGGTTTTGGAAGTTTTGAGGTGCGTGACCGGAAAGAAAGAAAAGTTATCAGCCCGGCAACTGGCAAAGAAATTAATGTTCCTGCCACCAGAGTCCCTGCATTTAAGCCTGGAAAATCCTTGAAGGAAGCAGTAGCAGCTGACAAAAAGGCTGCAAAGAAGCCGGCTAAGCCTGCAAAGGCTGCTAAGAAAAAATAGTCTTTGAAACTATTTGACTTGGTAAAAGGGGTATGTTATTTTTGCATACCCCTATTTCTTTTATTAAATCTATTTCGACAATCTTTTTTATGAATAATAAACTAAATTAATATTTAGAAATATTTAGGATTATTTACAGGTATAATGTATGTGGTTTAAGATTTTCTTAATAGGGGGGATTATATTTTGAATAAAGATTTTAATTCTCAATACCGGGACAAGCTTATTAATGCTGAGCAGGCGGCAAAATTGATTCAATCAGGTGATGTTTTACTCTATGCGACTTTTTTAGGTCGGCCAGTCGAATTTGATAACGAATTAGCTAAACGAGGTCAGGAAATTAATGATGTTCAAATATTTTGTTGCGGCACCATGGCTGAACCAATAATGCAAACACCTCTACAGGGACCGGAAAAATTCACCTGTAACAATTGGTTTTTTGGTGTTCAGGACAGAAGGTTGCATGATCAGGGTAATATGTTCTATATGCCTATTCAATTCAGCCAGTTGCAGGACGTTATTTCCAATGAAACTTTTCGAATTGATTATTATGTTCAACAGGTCAGCCCTATGGATCAATATGGTTTTTTCTCCTTTGGTCCGGCTAATACATATAGTTTTGAAGGTTGCCTGAAGGCAACCAAGGTTATTCTGGAAGTTAACGAGAACATTCCCCGTATACCAGGAGGTTCTGAGGATTCAGTGCATATTTCCATGGTTGATTATATTATTGAAGGCAACAATACACCTTTATTTGAGCTTCCGCCCGCCAAACAACCAACGGAAATAGATCAAAAGATGGCCAGGCTCATTTTGGAGGAAATTGGTGATCGTTCCTGTCTGCAATTAGGAATAGGAGCATTACCTAACCTATTGGGAGAACTATTATGTGAGGCAGGTTTAAAAGACCTGGGGATTCATACCGAGATGTATACCGATTCAATGACTCGCTTATTTCAGGAAGGAGTAGCAACCGGGAAGTATAAGACTACTGATAGGGGGAAAATTGCCTTTTCCTTTGTTTTAGGAACCCGTAAGACCTATGATTTTATGCATCAAAATCCTTTAATGGCCAGTCATTGTGGCCGATATACCAATAATCCCAAAGTAATCGCCATGAATGATCGCGTGGTGGCAATCAACAATATAGTTCAGGTAGATTTATTTAGCCAGATATGTTCAGAAAGCGCGGGTACTCGCCATATATCAGGAACAGGTGGTCAATTGGATTTTATAACCGGTGCCTGGTATTCAAGGGGCGGCAAAAGCTTCTTGTGTTTGAGCAGTACCTATAAAGACCGCAATGGGGAGATACATTCCCGTATAGCTCCTATATTGACTCCGGGCAGTATCGTTACCACACCGCGTACAGCAGTTGATTTTATCGTAACTGAATATGGTAAAGCCCGGCTCAAAGGTAAACCCACCTGGGAAAGGGCTGAAATGTTAATAGAAATAGCTCATCCACAATTTCGTGACCAATTAATTCAGGAAGCAAACCGCATGAATATCTGGCGTCGCACTAACCGGATTTAAATAGGAAGTCGGCTGCGAGTTTAAATATTTTATTGAGTTTAGTATTAAATCTTGAAACTGACTTTCCTGATTTTTAACTGAATGAACCTGACGGTTTTAATAATAAAACGAGGCAGGAGTTTTGAACTCCTGCCTCGTTACATGTAATTAAATTTTAATAATCAAAAGCTTCGAGAGGTATATCAAGAGCAGAGGTATCACGGTCACAAATAATATGGGAAATATATTCAATGCTGGGAGTAACATTGCGCAGATACCATTTGGCGGCCTCGATTTTACCTACATAGAAATTGTAATCATGATGTTCTGTACCTGTTTCTTTTATCCTCCGTAGAGCAACACAGGCCATATCCAGCAGTATATGTGAACAATGTAATTGAGATATGGCAGTTAATACCCGTCGGCCGAAAACTGGTATCATGGTGGGATTGTTATTTCTAAAGTCGACCAGACAGGTAAGCATCTTGTCAGCACTTACCAGGGCCCGGTCCAAATTACGGAATTCTTTTTCCAATCCGGTTGTATAACGGTTTTCAGTGGTGAAATTTCTGGCTTCGGAAAGGAAGGCGGCGAAGACTGCTCCTCTTCCCATACCCATCTTACGGCCAATTAAATCCATAGATTGAATGAAGTTGGTTCCTTCCCAGATGGAATATATTTTAATATCACGGGCAATCTGGGCTACCGGATACTCTTCACAATACCCATATCCTCCATAAGCCTGGATAGCTTCACCACAAAGCCACCAGCCTTCATCACTGGGATAAGCTTTACATAGAGGCGTAATAACATCCAGATATTGCTGGGCTTTTTCCCTCTCCTGCGGGTCAGGATCATGTTCACGAACGTCAAAGAAGAACATGGCCTTCATTATCATAGCTCGGAATGCTTCAGTGTGAGCTTTACCCATAATCAGGGTACGACGAATGTCTTCATGATTAATAATGGCTATTCTTTCACCACGGGGATTGGTAAAAGGCCTGCCCTGAATTCTATCCCGCGCATAATCACGGACATTATAAAAGGCATTGGCAACACAGCAGTGGGCCATATGCCCGGTTTCCATGCGGGCCAGGTTCATCATTTGGAACATTTGCGCCATGCCTTCTCCGCGCCCTTCATTATCCAGGGGGTTATTACCCAGCAACCAGCCGCGGCAATTGCCATTCTCACCAAAGGACAGGGCAGCAGTACAGGATCCATGCTGACCCAGTTTATGCTCTACCCCGGTAGTAATTACATCATTATCGGACAGAGTCCCGTCAGCATTGATCCAGAACTTGGGAACAACGAATAAAGAAATACCGCCGGTACCAGCTTTGGCTCCTTCAACCCGGGCCAGATATAGATGAATAATATTTTCGGTAAAGTCATTATCACCACCGGTGATAAATATTTTTTGCCCTTTGATTTTAAAAATTCCGGGTTCATCAGTTGGATAAGCTTTGGAGAGAATATCTCCAACATCAGAACCGGCACTGGGTTCAGTCAAACACATGGTGCCGGCCCAGGTACCATCCATCATTTTGGGTAAAAACATTTCTTTTAGTTCTTTTGTACCAAAAGTTTGTATCAAATCAGCTGAACCGCTGGTCAGCAAAATGTAGGGATAAAAAGTAGGATTGGCAGCACATAACAATTCCATTACTGCTCCATTCAGCAGATGAGGCATTACATAGGAGTCTTCAGACCGGTCTATATTACTGGTACCCCAGCCTTCTGACTGCAGTTTTTTAAATAACGGCCCAAAGCTTCTGGGCAGCTCAACCTTACCATTAACTAATCTTACCGGATTCTGATCACCATCAGTATTGGTCGGTTCTACTACTTCTTTGGCCATTTTTAAGATTGGTGCCAGAAAGGCCCGAATATCATCCTTGGAATAGTAATCCCTGAATTTCTCATAATTAAAAACTCTTTCACTGGGAAGCCATTCCTGAATAATAAACTCCAGATCTCTGGTATTCATATAAGCAAAATTGGCAGTCATTGTTTCTCCTCCTCATAATCATAAAATTTATAGCTTACCGGAATAATTTTTCCGCTTTAAAGCGGAAGCTGCAGACCTTTATATATCTCTGGTCCACAGAGAGGCAAGTGCGGGTCCTCCACCCACGCACAGGGAGGCGCCTCCGACGGTAAGTCCCAGACGCTCCATTTCATAGTAAAGTGATACTACTATACGAAGTGCAGTACAGCCAACCGGGTGACCCAATGCAATACCGGAACCGTTATGGTTACATTTTTCCATATCCAGATCTATGCCAAAATCCTGCTTGAGCATAAGTCCGACTCCCAGGAACTGGGCTGCAAAAGCCTCATTAATTTCCCAATACTCAATATCTTCAAATTTTAATCCGGCGGCTTTTAAAGCTTTGGGAATAGCAACTGCGGGTCCGAGTCCCATCACTTTGGGGTCTACACCTTCGGCACTAATGGTAAGCATTTTCATAAGGGGAGTGATGCCTAATTCTATTGCTTTCTGTTTGGACATGACTACTACAGCTGCAGCGGCATCATTAATTCCCGAAGCATTAGCTGCAGTTACAACGCCACCTTTTTTGAAAGCGGAAGGCAATTTGGCCATAGTTTCAAGGTTAGCATCAGGAATCATGTGTTCATCGGTCTCATATAAAAGCACACCTTTTTTACTCTTGATTTCGACCGGAACTATTTCGCGTTTAAAAATACCTTCCTGAACTGCCCGCGTAGCTCTTTGATGACTCATTACTGCCAATTGATCACACTCTTCACGTGTAATTCCATATTGTTCAGCAATATTCTCAGCGGTAATACCCATATGACCAGGAACCATTCCATCATACAGACCGTCATGAATCATGCTGTCCTCGATGGTTCCAGGGCCCATACGATATCCCATGCGGGCTTTGGGGAGTAAATAGGGGGTATTGGTCATATTTTCCACCCCAATTACCAGACCAATTTCGGTTTTACCCAGGATTATATTATTACAGGCAATTTCCAGCGCCCTCATTCCCGAGGCGCAGTTTTGATTAACATTACAGGCATTACTGCTTACGGGCAGTCCAACTGCCATAGCAATCTGGCGTGAAACCAACGAACCCTGTAAATGTTGATAGACCTGACCAACCACTATCTCGTCCACTATATCTGCGGAGATACCCGCCCGTTCGATTGCTGCCTTGCCGACAGTGATAGCCAGTTCCTTGGCGGAGACATCTTTAAGACTTCCCATGAACTTACCGATAGCAGTTCTGCATGCACTAACGATTACAACTTCATTCACTAAAATATCAACTCCTTCCCTCCATAAAAAACGCTTCAAAATACTTTCTATCTCTAATCTATTGATGGTATGGGGATCAACACAAACCTGAAATTAATCGGGTTGCGCAGTATCCGCTCTCTCTTTTTTGGGACTACTACGCAAAGTTTAAAAGTTTTTTATTATTACCACCTCCCTTTTAATGTATTAATTACATAGCAATATTTATGCCATTATTTCGAATAACAGAAAAATACGAATATACAGACATTTAGGCACAATAATTGAGCATTAACAAATATCTGAATATTCGCAATATGAGAGATGGGTAATTAGGCTTATCAAGGCAGGAGAAGGACTATAAAAGAAAACTAACAAAAAACGCATGTCTCTCAAAATGAGAGGATGCGTTTCTGATAGGATACAAAATAATTATACGTTTATTGCAGTATAACAATATTATTTTGCATAATTGCAAAAACCAATGTGAAGATAGACCGTTAAGGTATAATAGTAATGCAAAATTGCCCCGGTTAAGCCAAATTATACTTTTTAAGTTTGCGGTATAATACGGAAGGATGTATGTCCAGCATTCTGGCAGTTACAGTTTTATTGTTATTATTGGAACGCAAAGTTTTCATTATTAATTGGTATTCCAGGTTTTCCACTGCTTCATTTAAGGAAAGAGTAGTTTTGGATTCAATCTTGTTATTCTGCAGAGTAGGGAAGTGGGTAGGAATAATACGCTTTTCACATTCCAGAAGTGCAAGGTTGATAGCTCTTTCCAGTAAGTTTTCCAGTTCGCGAATGTTTCCTGGCCAGGAATACTTTTCCAGTAATTTCAAAGCTTCAATATCAATACCTTCAATGTTGGTTAACAGCTGACGGTTAAGCTTCTTTATAAGAAATTCGGTTAACAAAGAGATATCATCTATTCGATCCCGCAAAGGAGGCAACATCAAAGACACTACGTTTAAGCGGTAATACAAGTCTTCACGGAATCTACCTTCCGCTACGGCTTTTTCCAAATCAGTATTGGTAGCTGCAATAACTCGTGCGTTGGATTGAATGGTATAATTAGCTCCAACCGGCTCAAATTCTTTTTCCTGTAGAAAACTAAGCAGTTTGGTTTGCATGTTTAGAGGCATCTCACCAATTTCATCCAAAAAAATAGTTCCCCGATCGGCTAGTTCAAACTTACCTTTTTTACCCCCTTTACGAGCACCGGTAAAGGCTCCTTCTTCATAGCCGAACAGTTCTGATTCCAGCAGATTCTCAGGTATGCAGGTACAGTTGATGCGTACAAAAGGGTAATCCTTACGTTGCCCGGCATTATGTATGGCATGAGCAAATAATTCTTTACCAGTTCCGCTTTCTCCAATAATAAGAACATTGGAGTTATTGTTGGCTACTTGTAAGGAAAGAGATTTGGCTCGGCAAAGTTTGGCATTATTGCCGATAATATCATCCAGGCAATATTTTCCGAAAAATTTATTTGATGATATGGGAGCAGATTGATTATCAGGTTCAATTAATTCCATCATATTACGGGCAGTTGAGATATCCAGGAACAGAGTCTTGGACATAGCGCCTACAATTTTACCGTTATTATAAATAGGTACCCGCATAGAGATTAGTTTTTGGTTATTCACAATGCATAATTCACAGAGATTTGTTTCTCCAGTTTTTATTGTGTGTGGTAATCTTGAGTCTGGAATTATTTCATTGATATGTTTACCCAGCAAAGCATCTGTTTTTACGCTTAATATTTCAGCAAAAGTTTCATTTACTACCAGTATTTCGCATTTGGCATTAACATAGATAACTCCCATATATGGATTATCTATCATATGTTCAACAATATTAAGCATTTCCTGATCATTAATTTTCATGCTATTACCCCCCCCTTTAGTCATAGCAAAAAAAATTCCCCTCATAATAATATATCATATAAAAATGGCTTATATCATATTAAACTATTCAATAAGGGGAAAAGCAAAAAGACATTTGAGATGAATTCAGTATGGTATTACATAAAAAAACCAGTAGTGCATGTCGAGCAAGCACTACTGGTTATCTAAATTTTTAAAGTAAGTAAATCTGTAAGCGGAGTTCTGTTTTCGATAGTCATCTATCTGGAATACCAGTTGCCTGGTACTTCAAGCGACCTAACCCGGGAACGGAACGGGCAATTCCATGGTTCCTCTATTTGGTCTTGCTCCAGGTGGGGTTTGCCTAGCCATTTAGTCACCTAAATGCTGGTGAGCTCTTACCTCACCGTTCCACCCTTACCCGGCACTCAAAGCAATTTAATTTGCTAAAAACAATGACTGAAATGGTTAATTTGTTGTTTTTTTAACAATTAAATTCTTTTGAGTGCCGGGCGGTTTATTTCTGTGGCACTTTCCTTGAGGTCACCCCCACTGGACGTTATCCAGCACCCTGCCCTGTGGAGCTCCGACTTTCCTCAGACTGTTTCCAGCCCGCGACTATCCGATTTACTTACTTTATTTATTGATTATGCTATGTCATTATATATGAGTAAGGCGCTGCTGTAAAGTCAGAGAAATTTATACCTTTTTAAGTTAATTATTATTTTTTACAGGCAGGAAATATAATGTTAATAGCGAATACTTGACAAGTAGGAGAGGGGACCCTTTGGTTTCTTGTATTGCCCTGGCAAAAGTAATACAATATTAAAAACTGGTAAGAGGGGGGTGAAAGAGTGTTGGCAATTTTTGGTTCGGCTTCAGCAGGAGGTTCTGGCCTGTTTTCCAATCCGCTTGTCACTTTATTGATGGTAGCGTTGGGGATATTCATTTTCCTAAAGTTTTGTAGTTGGGCAAAGAAATTTGAGCTATCCGCAGGGGCAAAAAAGGCTATCTATATTCTTACCGGAATTGGTATGGTCGGATTTAATGTTTATTATTCGATGGGGAATAAAGCGATTTTAGAAAGTAATAACTGGTCAACTGCTACCAATGCACTTTTGTTATCTTTAGTATGGGTATTTATCTTTGCCTTTGCCTTAATGGCGGAGACTAAAGCTGAATAATCATGAACGGAATAGGCGGCGTATAGCCGCCTTTTTGTTATTTTGAAGACAATCATATCAGTGTATTGACAGGAGAATAAATTAATGCAGGAACAGGTGAAAGTAAATTTAATAGCTGCTGATGGCACTAGTTACTCGCAATGGGCTCCGATTGGTAAAAGTCTCTGGGAGGTACTGGCTGTTTCAGTTTCAGGTTTTGCAACTGAGTGTGGGGGTAGGGGAACCTGCGGAAAATGCAAAGTGCGTGTAAGTGGTGAACTTAGTCCTATTACTGAGGAAGAAAAAGCCAAATTATTACCGGATGAATTAAGCAGCGGAGATAGATTAGCCTGTTATAGCAGGGTAATGGGAACTGTAGATGTTCAACTTCCCTATATGACGGATGATATATCTGCAAATTCAATGGCTAAAATAGCAACCGGCAAAAAGGCAGCTCAGTTTCGTAAATTCTTTATACCGGGTCTGGATAAGCAAAATCCCCAACCTATTTATCAGCGTATTCGTCAAGCTTTACCTGAACTGGAGTTTCAGATTACAGTCAATAATCTGAATGAGTTAGCCGGATTAGACCGGGAAGGTCGGCCTTCTTTAGAGTTAATTGGGTTGATATTGGATAATAAGTATTTGTTGTATGCTGGTCGCTATGAAAAACCTGCCTATGGCATTGCTCTGGATTTGGGAACTACCAGTTTATTAGTTTCATTAATTAATCTGGTTGATGGTCAGGTAGTGGGGGTAATATCAAAGACTAATATGCAAAGGATTTATGGTGCTGATATTATAAGTCGTGTAAGTTACTGTTTGGAACATGAGGATGGATTGGAGAAATTACATCAGATTTTACTCAATAATGTTAACAGCATGATTGAAGATGTTTTAAAACAGGCTGAGGCTACCGGTGATGATGTTTATCGTTATACAGTGGCAGGTAATCCAGTGATGCTGCATCTGTTTATGAATCTTAAGGTAAATGGTTTTGCATCTGCGCCTTATGCGGGATTATTCCTGGATAGTATTGAAATGTCTGCTGCTTCTTTAGGTCTTCAGGCCGGGGGACAATCACCGCTTATAATTCTTCCTCAGGCGGGAGGATTTGTGGGAGCCGATGCAGTAGCAGGGTTATTGGCGCTGCCTTCTAAAGCAAAAAGATATATATTTATTGATATTGGAACCAATGGTGAAATTATTCTGGCAGATGGAAAGGCTATGTGGGCTACATCGACTGCTGCAGGCCCGGCTTTGGAAGGTGGCAATATAAGTTGTGGCATGAGAGCCACCAGCGGGGCTATAGATCGGATTTGGCTTACGGAAACAGAAGAAATACAGTTCAATGTTTTGGGTTCGGGAGTACCTCGTGGTATTTGCGGATCAGCAATTTTAGATATGCTGGCAGTTCTACTGAGGGCTGGTTACATTGATCAGTCAGGAGCAGTAACTGAAAAGGGTGAAAGTTATGCTTTATATGCAAATGGTTTTTCCCTGACTGATAGCAATGAGCATAGTGATGAACGTCTGGTTTTTACTATTGAAGATATCAGGCAGGTGCAATTGGCTAAAGCAGCTATTCGTACCGGCATCGATATATTATTAAATAGAGCCCAAATGAACTGGCAGGATTTAGACCATATTTATCTGGCCGGTGCATTTGGTCAGGCAGTTGATATTTTAAATGTTATAGAAATAGGATTACTGCCACCAGTTTTGCCATCAAAAGTAAAACTGTTGGGGAATGCTGCTATGACAGGAGCAATTGCTGCTTTATTAGATAAAGATTATGCCAGACGTGCTGTAGATTATCAACAACGTATCAAATATATAGATTTGGCTCTGGAACCGCAGTTCCAGGAGCTGTTTATGAAGAATATTAACTTAGGCTGAAACATCATAAAGACCGGTCAAAGGATTTAATACCCGGGTGTGGAATTTTAAATTCTAATTTATATTTCAGGATCGGGAAAAAATAATGAAATGGAGTGGAAAAAGATGAAATTAGAAGGGAAAGTAGCTTTTGTTACCGGTGGGGGAACTGGAATCGGGAAATCAGCGGCTATTGCTTTGGCCAAAGAAGGTGCAAAAGTAATGGTTATGGGGCGTCGTCCGGATCCATTACAGGAAACTGTCAAGGAAATTGAAGCGGCAGGCGGAACTGCCAGGTATTTTGCGGGTGATGTTACTGAGCAGGCTGATCTGGAGCAGATTAGGGATATAATTGACCGGGAATGGGGCCGCCTGGATATTATGGTTAATAATGCCGGCTCCGGTATGCGCAAGGCTTTTATGGATACCACGCTGGATGAATTGGATTATTTATATAAAATTGATTTACGCAGTGTATTTGCAGTTACGCAGGTTATGCTTCCCCTTATGCAAAAGAATGAGGGGGGGAGTATTATTAATGTTTCTTCAATATTGGGCGTTTTTGGTGGTAAATACTCTACGGCCTATTGCGCTATGAAGGGTGGCGTAGTTCAATTTACCAGAGCTCTGGCTTCTGAAATCGGACCGTCTATAAGAGTAAATTGTTTATGCCCTTCTCATATTATAACTCCAATGATGCAGCCGGAAATTGACCGCTTGGAAGCAGCGGGTAAAATGGACAAATTAAATCGCCTCTTCCCCATGAAAAGAGTAGGATATCCGGAAGATATGGACGGAAGTATCATATTCTTTGCTTCTGATGACTCTCGCTGGCTGACGGGAAATATTTTTATTATTGATGGTGGTATGTCCTGTTATGTTTAAACTATAAAAGTCAGAGCGTCAAAAGGTGCTATTCACTTTTGGCGCTCTGTTTGATTCAAGCTTTTTTATTATACTGAAATTAACGAATGTCCAGGTTGTTGATGATAAGACCGGTAATAAGTTTGGGATAAAAATAGGTTGACTTCTGTGGCATTTTATCCCGGGCCCTGGCTACAGCCACAATTTCATCAACTCCGGTAGCATTGATTAAAAATCCAAGCTGGTATTGTTTGTTGTCTATTTGCTCAATTACCCATTGTTCACTGCGGCTATAAGCCAGATTGTCCTGGTTTTTGCGTTCCTGGGTACCAATTCCCAATATATTATCAAGAATCATATTATCCAGTATGGCGACATCCAAATTTCTCCACGCATCTGAGCGTTCCTGGGGCAGATATTGTTCGAGCGTCTGAGGGTCTTTTAATTGTAAAAAATAAAGAGTATCATCAACATACATGCCGAAAACATGTTGTTTAGTACCACGAAGTTTAAGTTCCTTCATAAACTCTTCAAGATTATTTTTATCAGGATAAGTATCAATATCAAATAATTTATTTAACTGCTTAAGCAGCTTGGCACTGCTAAAACTTTTGATATTTCCTACTACGCGATGAGTGGGTAGTACAAGTAATCCCTCATCAAATAAATTTACGAGGGTAGTTAATACATAATCATAATCTGGTAGTCCCTGCTCCTGCATTTCATTAGCATACTCAAGTGCAGTTTCATAGCGGTGATGACCATCTGCAATAAAAATTTGTTTATCAGCCATAGCTGACTGTACAGTTTGTATAACTTCCGGGTCACTGATCACCCAAATCCTATGGGTCTCATCAGCTTCATCAACTATTTCAATGTCAGGTAATTTACCTTTTACCGCATCTTTCATTATAAGATCTACAGTTCTTTCTGCATCTGAGTATAGGCCAAATATGGAACTAAAATTTGAATGCGTGGAGCGCATTAATTGCAAACGATCAGCCTTGGGTTTGGACAAGGTTTCTTCGTGGGGTAGAATAGTACCCTTTTCGTAAGGTTCCACCTTCAGCCCACATATAAAACCGGTACGTATAGTCCGTATACCCTGATTCAGGAATTCCTGTTCATATAAATACAGTGATGGCAGTTGTTCGGGTAAGAGGATTTCTTCTTCCAACCATTTATCAATATAGTTTTTTGCTCTGGTATAGCGGTTATTGGTTGGTGTATCCTGAGGAAATGTCAAACCCAGTTCCAGGCGGATAATATTAGCCGGGTGTTCGGCATAATACTTGGCTTGGGCTGTTTCGTCGATAATATCATATGGAGGAGTAACTACCGAGGACAGGTTGGTTATCTTTTCCGAATTATAACGAAGCCCTTTGAATGCGATAATATTGGCCATAAGCTTTGAGAGTTCCCTCCTTGTGTATGTTGTAACCATTGATTCCGCTGCCTGAAGTCATAATATTTCACAGGGGAATCCTATTACATTTTTCAATTCTAGTATAACCGAAAGGGTAATGCAACCTGCATTTTCCGTCAAATAGCTTGATTAAGCAGTTTAATAGTGATTAAAATTAAGACCAGAAGGAAATGTTAGGAGGAATATGGTGTTAATTGACTATCATGTTCATGTTGTAGGTCATGGTGAGTATAAATTTGATACCAAACGGCTTCAATCTTATTTACAGCAGGCACGGGAGGTAAACCTGTCGGAAATTGGTTTACTGGAACATGATGAATATTGGCAACAAGTTGACTTTGATTTAATTAAGCGGATACAGCAGGACAATTCGGATATAAATATTCGTCTTGGTCTGGAAATCGATTTTATCCCTGGTCAGGAGCTTCAGCTGTCCTCGCTAATATCATCTTTACCGTGGGATTACCTGATAGGTTCAGTTCATTTCATTGACGGATGGGGTTTTGATCATCCCGATTATAAAGATAAATTTGAATCCGGCAATATAGACAGCATTTTTGATCAATACTATAATCTGGTCGAACAAGCTGTTGATTCAGGACTGTTTGATATTATTGGTCATCTGGATTTAATAAAGATATGGGGGCACAATCCCATAAAAAAGTCACCTTATGCCTATGCTGAACCAGTATTAAAAAAGATTAGAGCTTCGGGGTTAGTCGTAGAGATAAATAGTGCTGGACTAAGGAAACCAGTAAAGGAAATATATCCTTCCCGTGAAATTATGGAACAGATGTTTAGATTGAGTATACCTGTCACTTTGGGGTCTGATGCCCACAATCCACAACAGGTTGGTGAGGGATTAGAAAATTGTGTTGAATTATTGAAAAAAATCGGTTATCGTTCTATGATATGCTTTGAGCGACGCAAGCATAGAGTTATACCATTGGACCTTTAAAAAAGAGGGGATAAAACAAATTATGAGCAGTATAGGTTGGTTAATTGTCAGCCTGGGGATTATCCTGGTTGGCGCTGAAGTATTTGTGAATGGAGTAGAATGGCTAGGGAAAAAACTGGATTTATCGGAAGGGGCAGTGGGAAGCGTATTAGCAGCAGTTGGTACTGCTCTGCCGGAAACTATTATACCTATTATTGCTATATTATTCGGCAACAATGGTGTTGGCCATGAAATAGGAATAGGTGCCATATTGGGAGCACCATTAATGTTAGCTACCCTGGCTATGTTTGTTACCGGAGCGGCTGTTATTATATTTCGCCGTAGACGTGATCATGGAATTAAGGTAGTAGCGCATTATTCTACTATGGCCCGTGATTTAAGCTTCTTTATCGTGGTTTACTTAGTAGCTGTATTGACCGGGTTTTTTCCAACGGAATGGCGAACGATGCAGTTAGTAATTGCATCGTTAATGATAATTGCTTACTTTATCTATGTATTTGTTATGATCAAAGAGGAACGCGATGTTAATGATGATGAAGACATACCACCCTGCTATTTTGCCCGTAAACAGGAATCACCCCATTTATTAATAATTCTGTTTCAGGTATTAACGGCTCTGGTCTTTATTATTCTGGGGGCAAATTTGTTTGTAGACTCGGTCAAAGAAGTAGCCACCTTGTACGCAGTTCCAGCCTTCGTTTTAGCTATAATCATTACCCCCATAGCTACTGAATTACCGGAGAAATTCAATAGTGTTATCTGGGTATCAAGAGAAAAAGATACTCTGGCATTAGGAAATATAACCGGGGCAATGGTATTTCAGAGTTCTCTGATACCGGCTATTGGAATATTTCTGACTGATTGGCAGTTATCAGCGGGGGCGTTGTTATCAGCCGGACTAGCTCTGGCTTCAGCATTATTTATTTATATAGAACTATTGCGTAAAAAACATATTACAGCTGGAATGCTTTTAATGGGTGGACTTTTTTATCTACTATTTATCCTGGGGGTAATTGAAGGCTTTATAAGCTGGTAGAGTTGTTTGCCCGGAACAAAATACAAACACTAACAGCAGGCGTATACATTATCGTTACGCTTGCTGTTGAGGTAGATACGATAATAAAAAATCCGGAATTAAATCCGGATTAGCTGGCTTGTTTCAGTTGTGGCTGGTATTTACGGTTATATTGACGGTAGGCCCCTTCCCACCGAACTGCCTCGTCTGCTCTTTTCTGTTTCAGATATGCTTTTAACATGGCATGTTTTTTACGAGCATGCTTTTCGACTATTACAGTGGCTATATAAAATGCAACACAGATTGCCCCTTTAGCGAGGAAATAACAAAATGTATAAAACAGAAAAGCTTGTTGAAGTTCCGTCATAAACATTTCCCCCTTTCAAAATCAGACCTTTATAACCCCTCACACTTAAGACTTAAGATTCCAGGTAAACATTTTTAAATACTATTAACATACTAACGGTGCCACTAACGAAAACCAGACCTATTGCCAGTGCAGCCAGTAATCCAGTCATCGCTACCCCCTCCTTTTTCACATATTATTAACATGTGATGTTATTAACATAATAACATGTGAATATGTGAAAAACTACAAGGGTAAATAGCAGAATATTCATAAAAATGAAAGCATCGCTGAGGATTTTAATCCGGAGGGCCTGTGAAGGCAATATTCTGAATCTTTTTAATTATTTATTAACATAAAACGTGTATATTTGGACATGTTCGAAAGGTTGTTTTTTAGAGGGAAGGTTTTATAACATTGGATTTTCATATATTAACGTTTTGTGGGGGGGAACAAATAAAGAATTTAGATAAATAAAAAAACCAGGCACTTTAATGCCTGGCCAGCAACTTGCCGTTTCTTTTTTATTCCTTAGTAGATTTATTTGGAATTTTCCGGTTCGTCATCATCCAAACCAATTATCTGTCCGCCCTTGCCTTCAAACTGTAAACGCCAATCTTCCAGATACTCTTCAATCAGTTTTCTTACCAGACGTGATTTTGTAGTTGCCTGGTCGGCACATGCAAACCGGAGTTCCCGATCAATATCCTCCGGAACTACTACAGAAATATACTTCATTCGTACCTCCTCCCTCCGTAATTGATTTTCCGTACTTGCTATCACTATTATTGTAGTATGAATTGCGGTTCTATACAATTCGCTTGTTACACTTTGCACTATATATTGGGTCTTTAGCCATATTGGGTATAGTAAGCGTCATCTTTTGTAATTGTGTTCACAATAACAAGCCAATCTAAATAGGGTTACAAGGTGTTAACCTTACAAACATGGGATATAACACGATACAAACCTGTTATTGAAATTATTACCGTTAAGAAGCCTAATGCGTGTGTTTGTCTAATAAGAAGAAAAAATGACAGAATATGATGCTAATATAACCATATAGGACAAGAATAATACCATGACAAAATGGCAACATAACATAATGTGATAGCGGGAGAAGAGTTAATTAGTGGCTTTGCTTGACTTATTGACTTGTTAACTGGTAATTTGAAAACATTGAAAGTAATAAAGGGAGGGGTTCAAATGACAGCTAATCCTTATGATAAAGCTCATGAATTAGCCAGGGCCATTATTGGCAGTCAAATCTTTCAAGATTATAGTAAAGCACAAAAAATTGTACAGCAGGATCCTGAAACACAGAAAAAGATTTTAGCATTCAGAAATAACCAAATGGAAATTAACCGCAGGCAAATTGCAGGAGAAGTGATATCCCCAAATGATATAAGTGAAATAACCCTGGAGTTTGCCAAGTTAAATAAATCTGAAGATATCAATCGGTTTTTTGAAGCAGAAGCAGCTTTTATTTCTTTGTTTAACGATATACAGGAAATAATCCGTAAGTCAATTGACCAAGAGTTTTCTGAATAAAAAATGTTACCAAAGAGGCAATACTGGTTATTCAATGTAACTGCTATGTTATTCTTTTAATAGATTTAGCTGATGTTAAATTATTAAAATTAAACTGTTGCTTATACAGGGAGGAATAATCGTGAACCGGAAATTATTATTAATTTTATTAAGCTTGATCATTCTGGTAACAACCATGGTAGTGGGTTGTAAAAAAGAAACACCTCAAGTTATTGGGGAAATAAACGGAGAAGAAATTACTCTGGAACAATATAATCAACATTATAAAATATTAAAGAATTATTATGCACAACAGTTTCCCATTGATGAAAAAAATACTGATATGGTTAACGAAATAAAAGACCAGAGTTTTAATGAACTGGTTAATCAGAAATTAGTAATGCAGCAGGCTAAAAAACTTAAAATTGAAATAGCTGCAGAACAGGTTGATAAGGATATGGAAAACATGCAAGCCGGTTATGAAAAACAGGCTAAAGGCGGGTGGCAAAAATATTTGCAGGAAAATGGTTTTACCGAACAGTTTCTGCGTGATGAGTGGACCAGCCAGAGAATTTTGCTGGCAGTTCAGGATCATGTAACCAGTGATATTGAGGTGAGCAAGCAAGAAATAGAAAATTATTACAATGAAAACCGGGAATCCTTTAAACAGGAGGCTGGAATTCAAATTTCTCATATCCTGGTTGAAACTGAATCAGAAGCTTTAGATATAATAGACCGGATTAAAGCTGGTGATGACTTCTCTGATCTGGCCAGGAAGTATTCAACTTGTAATTCCAGTCAACAAGGCGGGGATTTGGGGGTTGTAAATGAAAATACCGATTTCGTTGAGGACTTTAAGATTGCAGCTTTGGCCTTGGAACCGGGTCAGTATACCAGTAAACCGGTGAAAAGCCAATTTGGCTATCATATTATAAAAGCTGGAAACAGGGCAGAGGCAGGTTATTTATCGTTGGAACAGGCCAGGGCAGAAGTTGAATCTAATTTGCTGGCCTCCAAAAAACAACAAGCCTTTACCGGATATTTGGAAAAATTGAAGCAGGAAGCAGACATTAAAGATTATCGCAAATAATTGTAAATAGTCTATAAAAAAGCAGATATTTAACTATATCTGCTTTTTTTTATATCTTATGCATAATATCACTGCGAAAATATTATTTATCAAAATAGGAGAGAAAAAGAAATAATCATACCATTATGTGGTATTTAATGATATAATCTATCTGCCCAAACTAATACTTTTATACTGAAAATAATGGGACATAATACTTAGATTGATTTTACAGGTGGACAGTTTTTAATGAATAATGAAAAACCACGGGATAATGAATATTTGGAAATAATCACTCTAGGAAAGTTTCAGGTAAAACGGGGCGATGAACTACTATCCCATGATACCAGCCGTTCGTCACGGGTTTGGGAATTATTCAAATATCTGCTGGCCAATCGTCACAGAGGGATAGTACCGGAATTAGCATTAGAAGATTTATGGCCTGATCAGGAATATACTGATCCAAGAGGGGCTATGCGTGCTCTGATTTTTCGTTTAAGAAAAATATTATCCTCTTCTTCTTCCAAGGATTATATTCAGTATTATCAGGGTACATATTACTGGAATCCGGATAATAAATACCGACTTGATATTGAAGAATTTGAAAAACTGATTCAACAGGCTATGTTATTAAAAGATACTTATCCGTATGAAGCGGAGAAAATGCTGTTTGACGCTATACAGCTTTATAAAGGGGAATTTTTGCCGGAAAGCTTTTATAGCCAATGGAGCATACCAATCAGGAACCGGTATTATTCATTGTGTTTGCAGGCAGGTCTTGATTTAATAGAATTGCTTAATAAAAGGAACGATTATGCTGCTATCATAAATATTGGTGAAAAACTATTAATTACCCACCCATATGAGGAAGAAATAAATCTGCATTATCTGGAAGCGCTTTTACGGGAAGGGAGAACTCAACAGGCACAAAATCATTATACATATATTAGCAAGAAATTTTATCAGGATTTGGGTATTAAGCCTTCAACTGCAATCCAGAACATAATGCAATCATATGATAAAAAGGATTATATTTTGGATTTGAGCGGGATACAAAATCAACTTATTGAAAATTATGATGAAATGGGAGCGTTTATTTGTACTTCGGGAATTTTTAAAGAGATTTATAAGTTGGAAAGACGGCGGGGGGAAAGGCTAGGTATTGCAGTTTTTCTTGCTTTAATAACAATGGATGTTGATATGAGTTCAATGGAACCTCCATCACTTGAACGGTGCATGGCAAATTTAGAAAATTATTTAATAAAATGTTTACGCAAGAGCGATGTAATAGCTCGCTGGAGTATTAATCAATATATTTTAATGCTTCCTGGCATGTCTATGGAACAGGGAGAAAAAATTATGCAGCGAATCAAAGCTGTTTATAATAAGAACCATGTTGAAACAATTAGAACCGAATTGCAAGCCGTTCTGCCCCCGGATAAGTATAACTCATAATATAATTACCCTGAAAATATTAAGAATTACTTATTATATGTGGTTTCATTTTTTAGTTGCTTTATTTTGCTTTTAGGCTTTATAATGTAATTGATAATGATTATCAAAATCAGGAGATGGTGGTAATGGTTTGGAAAACAATCAGTAAAAAACTTGATGAAAATGAATACCGTCTTACTCCGCAGCGAGAAGTAATCCTGCAGGTAATGATTGATAATCGGGGTAAACATTTAAGTGCTGATGAAGTGTATATTGAAGCCCGAGGCAAGTCATCAAATATTGGAATCGCTACTGTTTACAGGACCCTGGAGAAGTTAGCCTCTATTGATGTATTGTACAAGACGATTTTTGAAGGCGGAAAATACCGTTATGAACTTAGCCTGGGAGAAAGTCATCAGCATCATCATATAATATGTTTGCAATGTGGCCATATTTCTGAGGTAGAGGAGGATCTGCTTCATAATCTGGAGATTCATTTGGAAAAACAAGGTTATAAAATTTTGGATCATGAATTAAAGTTTTACGGTTATTGCCCGCAGTGTAACCCTAAAAATTAACATAAAAAAATATCGTTTTGCTTGATCCATGATAATGATAATTAATATCAATGGAGGATAAATAAAAAATGAGTATTGTAATAATAGGCAATCCTAATGTAGGTAAGAGCCTGGTATTAAATAGTCTTACCGGCAGCAGGGAGTTTGTTTCTAACTATCCGGGTACTTCGGTGGAAATTAGTTCAGTACCAATAAAAATCGGTACTAAAGATATATTAATATATGATACCCCCGGTATTTATTCAATATTATCACCAGGAAAGGAACCCCAGGCAGTAATAGAATTGCTGGAAAGAGAAGATGTCGGGCTTATAGTAAATATAGTTGATGCAACCAATCTGGAAAGAAATTTATTTCTCACCCTGGAGTTAATTGAAATGGGATTACCTGTCGTCGTTGTTGTTAATCAGATTGATAGAGCCCGAGAGATGGGACTGGTTATTGATGGACCCATGTTGGAAAGGATGATAGGAGTTCCAGTTATATTTTATTCGGCAATAACTGGTGAGGGTATGCTTAATTTAATGGAAGTATTAGAAAAAAATCAGTCCAGGCCACCTAAAAGAACTGCCCGACTGGATCGTTGTGCCTCCTGTACCGGCTGTTCACAGGCTGTGTGTCACCATGATCCTGATTTGGAGCGAGTAAACTGGGCCCGGGATATTGCTGCTACTGTTACCAGTCGAATGGCTCATGTACAGCGAATATGGTTGGAGCGTTTGCAGAATCTGGTTGATCATCCCATTTGGGGAACTATAATCCTTTTATTACTAGCCTACCTGGGATTTAAACTTTTAATAGAGTTTATTTCGATAAGTGAAGGTCCAATTACCAGCCTGCTTGAACCGGTAAGTATAATTATTAATGATTTTATTAGACAATTCCTTCCCGCAGGGATGATAAGTAATATATTGTCAGTAGCTATACCGGAGGGCTTAATTATTCCGTTTACGATTGTTTTACCGGCTATGCTGATGGTTAGCGTTATGATGTCACTGTTGGAGGATACCGGTTTGCTGCCGCGTTATTCCGTAGCTCTGGAAAGAGTTGGACGCTTGTTTGGATTGTCAGGTCAGGCGGTTATCCCATTAACCCTGGGATTGGGTTGTCGTACACCGGCGGTAGTTGCAACCCGCATTTTACCCAATGAGGCTCAGAGATTTATTGTGGTTACTTTATTAAGTATCGTGGTACCATGTGCAGCCACCTTAGGAATATTGGCATCAGTTATTTCCAGCCTGGGGGCTTCATTGGCAGTGATTGCTTCTGCTATGCTGGTGACATTTATAGTATTAGCTTTTATTCTAAGCCGGTCTTTACCCCGTCAGGATGATTTTATTTATGAATTACCTCCATTAAGAATTCCTTTATGGAATAATGCCTGGTCAAAGATTAAAATAAGATTTTCCGGATTCTTTACTGAAATACTGCCTTTATTACTGGTTATGAGCATTGTTATAAGAGCCATCATTGAATCGGGAGTTCTGCAAATTTTTGCCGGCATGGACAATTTTACCCGGGCACTGTTTGGCATACCATCGGAAGCCTTTGTAGCAGTTCTGTTGACTATTTTTCAACGTTACCTGGCACCGCTGGTTTTATTAAATCTTCCTTTGTCGCCCCGGGAAGCTACTATCGCTATAG
>Ga0209509_1000516_pt1 | contig 34754 bp, 34 predicted proteins | sample BioC13SIPDNA_FD_185743 | JGI IMG/M metagenome (GOLD analysis project Ga0209509, IMG submission 185743) | Anaerobic biogas reactor microbial communites from Washington, USA - Biogas_R1_A C13 SIP DNA (SPAdes) (version 2) | ecosystem: Engineered > Bioreactor > Anaerobic > Unclassified | place...
TGCGTATGGGAATAGATTTAATTATTCTAACCAGAGCCAAAGCAACAAAAATACCAACTCCCAATGCGATAGAAATAATCAGGGTACTTTTACTTATCGTTCCTCCGGTTACCATATCAAATTGCGTAGCTAGAACTCGCACATCCGGTTCTGCTACAGTTACAACAAATCCAACCAAAAATCCGCATAGTATTATTATCCAAAGATTACCGAACAGGGTAATTTTAGTGCCAATATCTTCTCCTATAGCGAGTAAGCCTAAATGAATCCCTAATAAAAATATTATTAGACCTGTGCTTATTAAAATCATACCAATTGTAAACTGAATAACATCATCTATGGGGAGAGAGAGGACTGAAAATTGCAAAATATATATAATTAATATAATTGGTAAAACAGCATATATGACTTCTAATACCGTTCGTTTTATTGACTCCATCAAAGACTCCAATCTATACAGTTATAAGCTATTTTCACCAGCATAACTACATCCTAGCATAAGCACTACATCAAGTAAAGAGAGGCTATTACTGGGCAGGGCGACATGAGGAGCCCGTTTTGAAACTATTTTAAAAATGCTGTACGGAATGATATCATTAAAGAATTGTTAACCATATGGGATAATTGATTCGAAAAATTGCTAAATTTATTGGACATAAATCAGAAGCAAAAAGAACGTCAGACTGCTTCCATCAATAAAGAAGAACCATGCATTTGATTATTAAAGCATGGTTCTTCTTTATTTTTGATTGTATAACCAAATTACATGGGGGACGATATTTCAGGAGGTTCTATATAATCTTTATTACGCAGTACAAAAACAATTATTGGTCCGGGTATGAGGAACAAAATAGAAACTACCGTCAGAATTATAGGGGTGGAATCGGTAGTATAACGAGAAAACAGGAAATAAAGAGCCCCGCCCATCAAAACAGCGGTGGCCAGGGAGAAAATAATTCCCAGGAGAGGTATTAATGATAAGACCCACAGACCTACGGCGCCGGCCAGCAGATAAAGACCAGGCTGGTCAACATTATAATTAGCAATTTTCACCGGACCGATTAGTTCACCCATAGTATAAAGCTGTGCAACTGGAATAAAAGCCAACCATGGATTTTCAAGGTTGCGTCTTTTAGCCATGGTATACAGGCCAAAACTGAATAAAAGATAAAGAACAATACCAACCAGAACAAATAAAAATGATAGACCTGCTAGAAATGCTAATCCCATGGCATCTCCCGGGCCTGGTCCATAACCGGGTGTTGGACTCAAAAAAATCGCCTCCTTTAAATTTGTTAATATTTCTTTCTATATATATGCGATATTTTCCTTTATTGGCTATATATGATGGCTGGAAATTATTATGTGCTTGCCAGTTAACCGTTACAGGTGGTATTCTGTAGATGTAGTAAGGTAGGGCAAGATCTTGGTAAAAAAATTGTAGGACGGAAGTATGGTGGGAAAATATAAACCGTGGGTAAACCATTGGTGATATTTCGCCATGGTTTTTTTGTTTTTCTCACCTCAATCATGAGAGAGGAGATTATTGGTATGATTATCGTAATGGAAGCTTTTACTGAACAGGACCAGATTAATATGGTCAGTGAAAAATTAAAGGAGAAAGGTTTTCAGGTTCATCTGTCTCAGGGAGTGGAACGTACAATCATAGGTGCAATAGGGGAAAAGACTCCCGAAGTGATGGAATTGTTTGAAACCCTGCCGGGGGTGGAAAAGGTAGTTCCAATATTACAACCCTTTAAACTGGCCTCCAAAACATTTCAGCCTCAGCAAAGTGAAGTGCAGGTTGGTACTCAGGTAATTGGTCAGGGGCAAATACAAATAATTGCCGGTCCCTGTGCAGTGGAAAGTCGTGATAAATACCTGGAAATAGCTCAGGCTGTTAAAGAAACCGGAGCTACAATGCTAAGAGGTGGTGCTTTTAAACCTCGCACCTCCCCATATTCTTTTCAGGGTTTGGAAAAAGAGGGCCTGGAGATTTTAGCAGAGGCTCGGGAATTAACCGGCCTGCCGGTTGTTACTGAAATAGTTGACCCACGCATGGTGGATGAAGTTGCCCAATATGTAGATATGCTACAGGTAGGGGCTCGTAACATGCAGAATTTCTTTCTGCTTAGAGAATTAGGGAAAATAAATAAGCCGGTGCTGTTAAAGCGGGGGCCTTCGGCTACAATAGAAGAATGGATTATGGCGGCTGAATACATTATTTCCGGTGGGAACAAACAGGTTATAATGTGTGAACGGGGGATTCGCAGTTTTGAAACCTACACGCGTAATACCCTGGATTTAAGTGCAGTGCCATTAATAAAACAATTAACCCATTTACCGATTATTGTAGACCCAAGTCACGGAACCGGTAAATGGAAATTGGTAGGGCCTATGGCTATGGCAGCAATTGGTGCCGGCGCTGACGGCATTATGGTGGAAGTCCATCAGAATCCCAGTGAAGCCTTGTCAGATGGACCTCAATCACTAACACCCGAGAATTTTGCCCGTCTGGTTACCCGGGTTAAAAAAATGTCTGAGGCTCTGCAAGATAATTAATGAGGGATACTATGAAAACGGATGTTACAATTATAGGCCTTGGTCTTATTGGTGCTTCGTTGGGTCTGGCTTTTAAAAATGCTAATCTGAACGGGACCATAATTGGCGTAGATAATGATCAGCAGGTAGTTGAAAAAGCTATTGCGATTGGAGCTATAGATCGGGGGGACTCTTTAAAATCAGCAGTTGTGGCAGCGGATATAATTATTATTTGTACGCCGTTGGCCGCTTTTCCGGAGATACTGGCAAAAATAAAACCGGTGATAAAATCAGGCAGTATTGTAACTGATGTAGGCAGTACCAAAGCAGAAGTGATGCGACTATTTGAGCAGCTTCCATCCGGGGTATGGGCTATAGGCGGACACCCAATGGCCGGAGCAGAGTTAAAAGGCATCCGTGGCGCTGACAGCTACCTGTTTGAAAATGCGGTTTATGTATTAACACCCGGACAGGATACGCCAGAACATATAGTTAAAAGGTTAAGTCAGCTATTAACCATGACCGGAGCAAGAATACAAATATTGGATGCCGCTCTGCATGACCAATTGGTTGCCACAGTAAGTCATGTACCACATTTGGCAGCGGTTGCCCTTGTAAATTCCACTGAAGGCAATCCTGATACCCTTAGATTAGCTGCGGGCGGATTTAGAGATACTACTCGTATAGCTTCATCCAATCCGGATTTGTGGATAGATATACTGCAATCGAACCGGCAAAGCATAATAGCGGGTTTGGAAACATTAACCAAACTGCTGACTGATTTGACCCGACAACTGGCCAGTGGTGAAGATAAAAAACTATTGGAGGGGTTATACCGGGCTCGGGATATCAGAGAAATGATACCCCAGGTTAAAAAAGGATTATTACCTGGTTTTGTGGATGTAATTTGTATTGTACCTGATCGACCGGGAATAATAGGAGAGCTGGGTAGAATTTTAGGCGAAGACCATATAAACATAGTTGATATTGAGATTCTAAGGGTCCGTGAAGGTGATGGGGGAACCATTCGTCTGGGCGTTCCTAACCTGGCAGATGGAATCAGAGCAGTTGAAGCTCTGCAGAATTATGAAATTAAAGCCTGGGTGAGATAGGAGAGAAGGATGCAAGAAAAAATTAATCCTGTAAAAGCTTTACGCGGTGATATTGAAGTAAGTGCAGATAAATCTATTTCTCATCGATCTGCGATTTTTGCTGCTTTAGCCCAGGGTGAAAGCCGAATTAAAAATTATCTGCTGGCTGAAGATACCCTTTCTACCTGCCATTGTATAGAGCAGTTGGGGGTAAAGATTGTACAGGATAAAAATAACTTTATAATAAATAGTCCGGGAATAGAAGGCTTAATTGAACCAGCTGCAGTTCTTGATTGTGGAAATTCAGGCACTACTATGCGCTTAATGTCCGGTTTGCTGGCGGGAAGACCATTTTATTCGGTTTTAAGTGGAGACGAATCGTTAAGTAATCGCCCCATGCGCCGTATAGTTGAACCGTTATCTTCTATGGGAGCCCATATCTGGGGGCGTGAGAATAATAGCAAACCCCCACTGGCTATTCAGGGCAGTAAGTTGCAGGGTGGTATGTTCAACATGTCAGTAGCCAGCGCTCAGGTAAAGTCAGCCTTATTATTGGCGGGTTTGCAGGCGGATAATTCTACTGTAATAATTGAACCGCATCGTTCCCGTGATCACAGTGAACGTATGTTACAAGCTATGGGTGCTGATCTCAGTATAGAAGATAATAAGATTACTCTAAGCCCAGGTAAACCATTATCTGTATGTGACTGGACGATACCAGGTGATATTTCTTCCGCAGCTTTTTTTCTGGTAGCAGCCACCATAGTTCCAAATTCAGAGTTGAGAATTCGTCAGGTAGGTATAAACCCAACCCGTACGGGTATTATTCAGGTACTTATGAAGATGGGTGCCAATATAAAGATTGAAAATAGTACCATTATTGCTGGAGAACCGGTTGCTGATTTAATAATTAAAAGTGCGCCATTAAAAGCAATAACCGTAAATAAAGAAATGATCCCGGAAATGATTGATGAAATACCGGTTTTGGCAGTAGCTATGGCTGTGGCCAAGGGTGAATCAATAGTTCAGGGGGCCAATGAACTAAGAGTGAAAGAAACTGATCGCATTAAAGCCATATCTACAGAATTAAGAAAAATGGGAGTAGATATTACCGAGCTGGAAGATGGATTTGTAGTAAAGGGGAATCCAGAGGGGCTAAAATCTGCTCAGGTATTCTCATATGGAGATCATCGTATTGCCATGAGTTTAGCGATAGCTGCCCTGGTAGCCGATAAAACTACGGAAATATTGTCATCGGAAGCTGTAAATATATCTTTTCCAGAGTTTTGGTGTATTATGGAAAGAATTATTGCATAGTATGATATCAACCCGAAAACAATTTTTTAATAGCCCTTCCCAGCGGGAAGGGCTATTAATTTCGGATGACTATTAAAGGTGAAAATGTTTCCCCGCCGGAAGCAATATGATAAAATATATAGGAAATTAGCTGGGTGGTACAAAATGAAAATTGCTATAGATGGACCGGCTGGAGCTGGAAAAAGTACTCTAGCCAGACGTTTGGCCGAGAAACTTAATTATATTTATATTGATACCGGAGCTATGTACCGGGCTTTAACCTGGGAAGCTCTGCGTAAAGAGATTAACATAAATAATGCTACAATAATGGCCGAGCTTGCTCGCACTACTGACATTCACTTCATGATTAATTCATCACAAAGAGTAATATGCAACGGAATAGATATAACCGAGCAAATTCGTACTCCGGAAGTAACCCTGGCAGTATCACAAGTAGCTGCCCATAGAGAAGTACGGGAGTTAATGGTAAGTAAACAGCAGCAAATGGCACAGGCAGTATCAGTAGTAATGGATGGCCGTGATATTGGCGAGTGCGTGATGCCTGATGCTGACTACAAATTTTATATTACTGCCAGTATTAAAGAAAGAACCCGCAGAAGAGCAGCAGAATTGAAAGCCAATGGTTATGAGGCAAGTGAACAAAACATAAGCAAAGAAATCCAGGATAGAGATTATAATGACACCCATCGTACAACCGGCGCATTAAAAGTCCTGAAAGATTCCATTATAATTGATACCAGCAACCTCACTATAGATGAAGCATTGAATACTCTTCTGGAAATTATCGAAAGGTGAAATTATGTTCTATAGAATAATGCGCGCTTTGGTACGAGTAATATTTTTGGTGTTGGGCATGAAGTCAGAAGGGTTGGACAACATACCAAATGAGGGAGCAGTTATAATCGCAGCCAATCATGTCAGCATTTGGGATCCGATAGTAATTGGCGCAGCTTTAGAGCGTCCGATTAATTTTATGGCCAAAGCGGAATTATTCAGGAATTCCCTGTTCTCGTTTATATTTCGAAACTTAAACGCTTTTCCGGTAAAAAGGGGATCTGCTGATCGGACTGCGCTTAGAAACTCCTTGGAGCTTTTACAAAATGGCCAGGTATTGGGGATATTTCCTGAAGGCACCAGGAACACAGACGGAATGGCCAAAGTACAGAATGGCGTAGCTATGATTGCTCTAAAATCGGGTGCTCCAATAGTTCCTGTTGCCTGTATCGGCACCCAGTATAATATTCCCTTTGGTTGGTTCAGACCTTTCATTGTAAGAATAGGAAGACCAATATATATGGACAAATATGCCGGTAAAAAAGTTAATTCAGCCACTTTAGACCAGGTAAGTGATGACATCATGAAGGAAATTGATCGTCTTTTGTGTAAATAAAGAAGGATTTATTAATACTAATACGAAATATATATAATTTTGTGGAGGGTTAACCTTTGCGTATAATTTTAGCCCGGCAGGCAGGTTTTTGTGCCGGAGTTAAACGGGCCATTGATATTGCTGAGGAGTGCTGTGACCAGGAGTATAGTTTCTATTCTCTGGGACCGTTGGTTAACAACGATGAAGTGGTTAGACGATTGGAAAGCAGGGGGATTATTCCTATTGAGACTCTGGAACAGGTAAATCCACCTAATCGTCTAATTATTCGTTCCCACGGAGCTTCCCGTGGTCTGCTGCTCGAGGCCCAATCCAAAGGAATAGAAATTATTGATGCTACCTGTCCGCTGGTTAAACAAGTCCATGAACTGGTCGCGTCGCTTCGAGGTGAAGGTTATGATATTGTAATATTTGGCGATATTAATCATCCGGAAGTACAGGGTATATTAGGATGGTGTGATAATAAAGCATTAGTAATTAATGATGTAAATCAGGTATCACAAATTAAACCGGGACAAAAAATAGCAATAGTATCACAAACCACGAAAGATGAAAATAAATTCTATGACCTGGTTGAAGCAATTAACCTCAAAATAGGGGAAGTAAAAGTTTATAATACCATTTGTGCTGCTACTAAAAAGCGGCAACAAGCTGCCCGTGAGTTAGCTCAGGAAGTTGAGCTTATACTGGTAATAGGTGACAGGAAAAGTTCTAATACAACTACTCTTTTACGGGAGTGCCAAAACACCGGGGTAAAATCATATCAGGTACAAAATGCTGAAGAAATTGAGCCTGATTGGTTTGAGGGAGTTTCAACGGTAGGAATTACTGCCGGGGCTTCAACTCCGGATTGGATAATTAAGGAGGTAATGGATAGGATGACATTGTTGGAAGAAAATGACAAACAGGAAACTAATGGAGAAATCACTAACGAGGAATCATTTGCCCATATGGAGGCTGAAATGGCTGATTTCACTACTCCTTCCCGAGGAGATATTATAAATGGAAAGGTTATTGAAGTCCGGGATGATGAAGTTATGGTAGATGTAGGCGGGAAATCAGAAGGAATTATTCCTAGGCGGGAACTAGCAGTTCAAGATGTTGAATCTGCCCGCGACCTTGTAGCAGTAGGAGATGAAATTGAAGTAATGGTTCTGAAATGGGATGATGACGGAACTATTCTCTTGTCCAAAAAGAAAGTCGACTCACAAAAAGTAATGGATAGCCTGGAAAAGGCTTTTGAATCCGGAGAAGTAGTTGAAGGCACAGTAACCGGCAGTGTCAAGGGTGGGTTATTGGTAGATGTTGGCGTAGTAGCCTTTTTACCAGCCTCTCATGTTGAAGATGGTTATGTCAAAAATTTGGATGACTATATTGGCAACATTTATCGTTTTAAGATTATTGAGTTCAATCGTAACAAAAGGCGGGGTTCCCAGGTGGTATTATCCCGTAAAGAACTGGTAGCGGGAGAAAAAGCCAAATTAAAAGAAGCCTTCTGGCAGAATATCGAAGAAGGACAGACTAAAAAAGGTAAAGTTAAGAGAATAGTTGATTATGGAGTGTTCATTGATCTGGGTGGATATGAAGGCTTATTGCATGTTTCTGAGCTGGATCATCACAGAATTGATCATCCCTCCAATGTGGTAAGCGAGGGAGAGGAAATTGATGTATTTATTCTGGCTCTGGACAGAGAGAAAGAGAGAGTTTCATTAAGCCGTAAACAGTTAATTAAGAGCCCCTGGCAAATTGTTCTGGAAAAGTATAATGAAGGCGATATAATTGAGGGTAAAGTAGTTCGTTTAGCACCCTTTGGCGCTTTTGTGGAAATTGAACCTGGAGTAGATGGATTGGTTCATATTTCTCATCTAGCTAATTACCGGGTAGAAAAACCCGAGGATATTGTTCAGCCTGGTCAAACGATTAATGTAAAAATATTAAGCATTGATGCTGAGCAAAAGAGAATTGGTTTGTCGATCAGAGAAGTTGCCGCAGATACTGAACGCAGCGAGGTAGAAGAATATCTGGACAACCAGGAATAGATTGCTATTGAGGTGATCCATAGTGCCAATTTTTGAATTCGAGTGTAAAGACTGTGGCCAGAAGTTTGATTTAATGATATCCAATGCCGACAAAGATAAAGTTAAATGTCCGCAATGCGGCACTGGTAACATAAAACAATTAATATCGCTGTTCAATAGCAGCGGCGGGGGAAGCAAATATTCCAATTTGCCGCCTGGTTGTGCCGGATGTGCACAACAGGGAGGCTGAGGGGCTGGATTTTAAGCTGCCGGGAGGCAGCTTTTTCCTTAGGTTATTAAAGGGTATTGTCAACTTAACTAAATTTGAAGGGTGCAGCCATTATGAAGGCCAGTGGAGCAATTCTAGCCGGGGGCAAAAGTTCCCGTATGAAGTTCAATAAAGCATTTGCCCAAATTGACCAGCAAATGTCAATTGAAATAATTATACATAAATTTAAGTCAATATTTTCGGAGACTATTATTATCAGCAACGAACCGGAACTTTTTCAGGGTTTTAATTTACCTGTATTTACTGACGTTTATCCCCGCCTGGGACCAGTTAGTGGAATACATGCAGCGTTATACTATGCTAATTATGAACCGGTCTTTATTTTAGGATGTGACATGCCGTTTTTAAGTACCCAACTTATCGAAAATATGATTTCCAGAATTGATAACTACCATTCTGTGGTTCCTTCAATAGACGGGTTTCTGCAGGCAACGGCAGCAGTATACAGTAAAACCAGCCTTCCCATATTTGAAGGTTGTTTAAAAACCCAAAAACTTAAACTAACCCGTATCCTGAAAGAAGAACTGAATTCCCTGGTTTTAAATGAAGATAATATGCGCCCATTCGGGGAAATAAGTGACATGTTCTTTAACCTTAATGATAATGAGACTTTGGAACAGGCAAGAAAGATAGCAGGGAGGTTAAGACAATCAGGACTAATCGTAAGGCCGAACATATCAGAATAGCCAGTAGTCTTCAGGACGGTCCGGCTAATACCGGTTTTGCTGATTTGCATCTTATTAATCAATCAGTTCCCGACCATGACTTTGAAGATATTAATCTGCAAGTTGATTTTCTGGGCAAACAATTGGAATATCCAATAATTATAAATGCTCTGACCGGAGGTACTTCTCAGGCGCAAAGAATTAACCGGGTACTGGCACATATGTCCGCAGCCTATGGAATAGCTATGGCAGTTGGTTCTCAAACAGTTGCATTCGAAGACCCGGGTTTAAGGGATACCTTTACTATAGTAAGGGAGGAAAATCCCGACGGAGTAATATTGGCTAATGTAAGTGCTTTAAGTACAGTAGAAGATGCCTTAAATGCTATTGACATGATTAGGGCAGACGGATTACAACTGCACTTTAATATACCTCAGGAATTGGCTATGACCGAAGGGGACCGCCAATTTAAAACTATGCTCACTAATGTAAAGGAGATTATAGAGGAATCTCCGGTACCAGTTATAGCTAAAGAAGTAGGCTTCGGATTAGCCAGAGAAGCAGTATTGCCGTTATTTAATGCTGGTATAAGAATATTTGACGTTGGGGGTAAAGGCGGGACTAATTTTCTGGCTATTGAAGATCAGCGCAATGGTAAATTCGGGCATGAGATTGATGAATGGGGCATCCCTACCGCAGTAAGTCTGGCAGAAATTCATAATCTGGATTTACCGATTAAGATTATTGCTTCCGGAGGAGTCAGGACTGCTCTGGATGGGGCTAAGTCATTGGCCATGGGGGCAGAATTGATTGGAATGGCTGGTCAGTTATTGCGTATACTGTTGCATGATGGTGCAGTGGAGTTGGACCGGTTTATGGAAGACTTTCTTTATCGACTAAAAGCCGTATTTCTAATGACTGGTGCAGCTAACCCGGCAACAATTCAGAGCAAACCGGTTATTATTCTGGGTGAAACGGCTGAATGGTTAAAAGCTCGTGGAATTGACCCCTTGCGCTGGGCTCGTAATTAGTAAACATATAAAAAGGCCATGACTTGCAGCCATGGCCTTAAAATTTATAAATGAATTAATTTAGAATATCATCAATATTTCCCAACAACTCTTCTATATCCTCAACGGTGCAATCTGCCATATGGGCTATGCGGAAAGTTTTATCCTTCATTTTCCCGTAACCATTGGAGATTTGGAAACCTCTTTGTCCCAGGGCACTGTTTAAAGTAGCTACATCAATATCCCGGGTATTTTTTATAGTAGTCAGAGTATTGGACAGATACTTTTCATCAGCAAACAGGGCAAAACTATTTCTGGCCCAGTTTCTGACCTTCTCGGCCATTTCTATGTGACGGGCAAAGCGATTATCCAGACCCTCCTCAAAGATGCGCTCCAGCTGATAATCCAGAGCAAACATATGTGACAGGGACGGGGTGGAAGGATACTGATAATCCTTTTTCTCAATATAATCATACAGAGCCAGCAAATCCAGATAATAACCCCGATAGGGCACTTCTTTGGCTCTGTCTATCGCCTTACGGGAAAAAGAACAAATAGCCATTCCCGGGGGGAGTCCCAGGGCTTTTTGGGTTGAAGTTATACAGATATCAACTCCCAGACGGTCAACCTCAATTTTACTGCCACCCATGGAACTAACTGCATCCAGGCAAAAAACCACCTCAGGATACTTTTTTACCGTGGCAGCAATCTCATCCATAGGATTCATCAGACCGGTTGAAGTTTCGTTATGGGTTACCGTAATCAGGTCATATTTGCCGGTGGAAAGTACTTCATCAACTAATGTTCCGCTAGTAGGTTTTCCCCATTCAACTTCAAATAAATCTGCGGGTACATTATTAGCTTCAGCCATTTCAAACCACCGTTTACCAAAAGCCCCCACACTAAAGCAGGCTGCCCGCTTTGCAGTACATGATCTGACCGCACCTTCCATTAATCCGCTTCCGGAACTGGTAGATAAAAGAATCGGCTGTTCAGTATAGAACAATTGCTGCAACTTTTGAGTAATTCGGCGTTGTAGTGCTGAGGCATCCTTACCGCGATGTCCAATCATAGGTGTGGACATTTTAGCCAAAACATCCGGTAAAACCTCTACCGGACCGGGAATAAACAACTTCTTATGCACTGCTGACCCTCCATAATATTCAAATTAAAAATTACTTCTTATTATTCTAACAATCTATCCTAACTGCTACAAGCACCAGTCCCGCGGGCAACTAAAATTTCCTTGGATAAGCAGTTGTGTTTCTGCCATGCTCCGTTGTCAGCTCAAAATATTTATTTTCCCCAAACCAACTAATGGAGTTGTCAGGTAAAGTCAGGTTCAATTTATGGCAATGGAGATCATCGACAAGTTAGGAGTAGCGGAAACCTTTTAGTTTCTGCACGGAAGCAAAGCTTCCGCCATTGCTTTAACGTTTACCTAATCATCAGATGCGATAAAAGCCCCATTGTTTCCAGGCCCAATTAGTATACTGTTTACCTAGAAACAAAGCATGACCACAGCAATAGAAACTGTAACGGCCCTCCACAACGGCCAGATAACTATTGTCTGTTGAGTCTCTTTGTACAGAAAAACTGCGGATAGGTTTATCCAGAGCAGATGAGCACCAGCGTGGTATCAGCTTATTTTTGCTTATCTGATATAAAAATAAATGACAACTGTATTTATTATCTTCTTTTTGACTGTTCCACATCGGCTTATGGCGGCCGAAACTGCCGGGTTTCCATAATACCATAACCAACTCCGGTTTATTATCTCCAGTAAGATCATCCACAACAAAAGATTGAATATTCCACTCCGGCGGGGAACTCCATACTAGACCATCCGGTTGGGTTATAGTAAGCTTTCCCCCGGTGAGATGGTATTTCTCCATAATACCATCATTATTTAGATCATAACTTAACTGCTGTTCCAGCGCGTCTGAAAAAAATAGCCGCACCAGCAGCAGTATTAATACTACTGCCAGTACGGCAACGAATTTTTTCCTCAACGGCATCATTTAATTAAAACTCCTGGGGTATATTTATGGAGGCAGTTCCCTTTATGCGATAATTTGTGGTCCATTGCGGAAGAGCCGGGGCCTTATCACTATATATCATCTCCTGCCACTTCCGGTCAGTTAGCCGGTCCGTAGCTGCCCAGGGGAATTCATAATAGGAATATACTCCACCTTTGGCTATACGCAATGTCCCATCAATCGGTACTACCACATAAATATTATCTACATAACCAGTACCAACTTCCAAAACTTCCGCTGGAGGATTAGTGGCTACGTCAGCAATCAGCATAGCCGGAAAATCGGAAATTTGCGAACGGCTTTGCAGGCCATCTCCCCGGTGAACCTCAAACCAGAAGTGTTCCAGCTGTCCGCCAAAAGTACGAATAAGTTCATATTCCTCCTCTGTCAAAGGTTCTTCAGCCAATTCTTTTTCAGAAATTACCTTCAACTGCAATACCAGCTCAAAAAGCTGGTCCATGTTCTGAATGTCCTTTTGGTCGATTAAACCGCGCATTTTTAGTCCATCGCGGGTCATGGCAGTAAGGGAAGCCAACCGGGCATACAGATGAGGATTAGGTTCTACATAACCCCGGTCATCAATTTCATCCATACCGCCGCCGCCCATTTCGGCATAATTTTGTTTGGTATAAAGGATAGTATCGTGTTTTAACTCTGCCCAGCTGCCCAGGAAAGTTGCCAGTTCTTTATGTTTCCAGGCCTCATTAAGCATAAAGGAAGGATAACCAGCCGGTTTATCAATAGTAAGTGGCAGCAAAGTATATAACCATGACCAGTATAGGTTTTGATGCCACTCATCAGTAAGTCTGGCAATATAATTTTGCATTTTTGACATATTGGCAGCATAATTTTTAAATTCAAATGCTCCTTGTTCTTTTAAAATTGTTTCAGCGGTTCCAGACCCCATGGCAGCGGGGACATCCAGGCCGCTGGGCAACATACGCCGTTCACCGGCCGGGTTTTCCAGTACCTCACGATAAATTAAATGCTGGAAAATCTCCGCATCCAGTGTATATCTTTGTCCCATAAATCGAAAACCGGCTATTTCCTTATCCCGATTCGGCTGAATAGAAGCATCAAAAATGGGAATGGAATTAATAACCGGCGGCTCTAAATCCTTGGCCAACTGACGAAACTTATCAAAACCATTATTATCTGTGGCTATTTTTTTGGCAGTTAAATTATTACCATAAGCCTGTTTTAATAATTCGGCATACTGGTTATAACCAATATCATCACTCTTGCCTACCATAAAACTAGTGGTAGAGTATATCTTTTCCCATTCCCAGGTGCCAACACCGTTCTGTAGAGCCAGAGTCATGAGGATAGCTGAACGGGTTTCATCAGCATCTTTTAAACGGAAGGTAATGCGTCCGTACCACATCATACTTTGAAAATACTGCTTTAGTTCATCAGTTTTAGCATAATGACCTCGGGGAATATACTGGGTATAATCTTCCTTCAAACCTTCTATTACATCCGGTTTGGTTCCCATGGTCATTACTGGTGATAATTCAAGGGAATTATGGTTTTTAATCAAACTAATTTCCTTATTTACCTCGGCCTTAACTGCAGAGGGAACCTTGGTATCGGGACTTAACAGTACACTGCCTACAGTAAAAAAAGCCAGATTCCGACGGGCGGCATTTTCCCACTCAGTGCCCTTTAATTCCTGGTAATCCTTTTCCGCCTGCTTTAAAAGAATAAGATTTAATTTCTTTAATTCCGGTATCAGGGCTTGCTGTTCAACATTTTGCAACAAATGAGAATAAAAAAGATGGTAATTGTGAACCACCGCATCGGTAGTAATGAAATTAGGTACACTGTCATAACGGTTTATTTCATAAGTCATAAAAAATTCATGGCCCATAGCAGGAATTACTACGAAACCGTTTTTGGCTAACGACTCGCGAGCATTATCTGAAAAATTAAATCTTTCAGCATTAAACACATTGGATAAATCAGGTGCTACGTGGTAGGGCTTGACTTTGGCAGTATCCTGTACCGGTATTTTCTTATAAGGTGCAAATTCCTGAGCTAAAGCAATTGAGCTGGAATCAGGGTCCAGTCCACCAATTGACCCCGAATTGCAGCCTGCCATCATTAACATCATTAGGATCAATAAATCGCACAACAATTGCCGGTTAACCGGGCTATGTTTCATAATCTTACCCCCATCCCAATTATTTACTATATCTGATACGATTAATTTATCATATAACTTACATAGATATGGAAATTTGAAAAACAGGCGGGAGATAATATTATATTTGCTTTTTTCTTAAGAGTGAAAAAGCTATCTATTTTCCAGTCCCCTGGCGACCAAAACCTTCACCCAGCTTTATAGAGTGTAATTGACCACCACTGGCCCAGTTATCACGGGTATATTCATCAATTACCACTGTTACCCACTCAGGTTCAACCTCCAAAATTCTAGCTGTTTCTCTGGTCAAAACGGTTACCAGTTCCTGTTTCTTTTCCTGACTGCGGCCGGCAATCATTTTAACATTTATGATAGGCATAACAACTCTCCTTAATTTTATTTTGGGTTGAATATTCCCCCAATATTAGGCCCAGAGCAAGGTGAGTAAAGCAGCCACCGAAGTAAAGACAATGGAAATAGCCACTGCCACCCGTATGACCTTGGATTCAATTCCCATAGCATCAATTGTAGCAGCTGCATTCTGCAGTTTAGCCGGTGATATAACACTGGCCAGGCCGCCGGCAATAGCACATCCGGCAGTTATTACCAAAGGGTTAAAGTTAAGTAGATCTGAAGTAATCATATTGTATTTGGTAAACAGGGCAATAGTGGAAGCTTCCGAACCGGAAACAAACCCACCCAGCAAACCCAGGTAAGCGGCTGCAACCGGGTATAAACCGTTAAAAAAGTCAGCTGAACCTACTGCCAGCACTGAGATCATATTATAGTCGGGGTTAAGCAAGGCCCAGGTACCTCCCTGTGGAGCATAACCGGAGTACATCATAATATAAGCAATAGAAAAGAAAATTGCTGCTGAAAAGACCGGCCGCGGTGCACGTTTTAACCACTTCCTGCCAATATCTTTCCATTGTTCACGGGTCGGCTTGATAAATGGTACTGCCAGTAAAGTGCTTATAATTACCCAGGTATAGGCATTCCAGAGCATGCGGGTGTTAATCGGTTTAGCACCGGGAATAATCTCCAGCGACATGGACAATTCTTTGAATAAATAATTATGCAGTGCCGGCCAGAAATTAATAATCAGACAGCAGGAAATCAGAATAATCCAGGGCGATAAAGCCTTTAACAATGGCATGGACTGTTCAGCTTTTAAATCTTCCGGGGTAAGAACCGAACGATCCAGGACTGGCAACCCCTGAACCTTTAAAAACAACACCATCATTAAAATGGTAGCCATTCCACTTAAAACTCCAGTCAAAACAATCCCATTTCCTATATGGGCAATAGCTATGGCCGTCATCCCCATAGTCAATCCTGCCAGCAAACACGGCCAGAAACCTTCCCGTATCTTTGACCAACCACCAACTATGTATAGCATACCAAAGCCGATCATAGTAGAAATTACCGGCATATATTGAGAAAATACCAGAGCAGCTTGATTTAAGGTGGTACCTGACATATCAGTATAAACTACCAGGGCAGCTCCCAGCATAGCATAGGTACACAGAGCATCAAAACCCAGGGCCGGCAAGGCAACTGCAACAAAAGTAGAATATCCCAGGGCCAGCATAATCGGGGGCAAAATCGAAACCGGGGTAGCTCCAACTGATACCAGCAGGGTGCCGATACCCATGTTAATAATCATAATCTGCACCGTCTGGTTTTGACTGGCTACGGTTTTAACAAAAACTACGATACGTTTTAATGCACCGGTACATTCCAGAAAAGTAATCTGGAATATTGAAGTTAAAACCATCAGGGAAATCGGAAACGAAGCCACTAATCCTGCCAGTGAGGCAGTTAACCCTACCTGTAAAGAGGTATGAAAGAAAAGACAGGCAATACCAATGGTGAAAACCCATCCTGCCAAACCACTCAGGTCAGCAGGCCATTTGACTTTAATAAGTAAAATCAATACAACAACAACTGGTACGAGCGTTAAGAAAATATTCAACTCATAAACCTTCTTCCTGTACTACATTGGCTCAATTATCTGTTCCTCAATATCCTACCGTTCCACCTTGCTATCCGACCTGGTTAGCGTAGAAAATCAGATCAAAACTATTTTAACATAGAAGATGAGATTTTCGGGGATAAAATATTTTCTTTTTTTAAACATTCTCTTTCTCAGTTACCCTGATGCGTTCGCAGCCAGGTTTACAATCCGAACAGTCCTCATCTTCGCAGGGCTCAGCATGGACCAGTACATGTACCATAGGCAGACGGTCCTCAATTTCCTGTTCAATACGATCGCAAAGGTCATGAACCTCGGCGATGGTCATATCCCGCTGAACTACCAGATGCATGTCAACATAGCGCTCAGCTCCGGCTTTACGGGTTCTGAGCTGATGAAAACCGACAATTCCTTCAGTATTTATCAGTTGCAGGGCATTTTCTATTTCCGCTTCTTCTTCAGGTGGCAGGGCCACATCCAGCAAGGGTACGAGCGCCTTAATAGTAAGTTCATAGGCAGTTTTAATTATTAACAGTGCAACCGCAATTGCAATTAAAGGGTCGAGGATTTGGATGTCAGTAATGGATAAAAGTAGCAACCCGAACAGAACTCCAACCGAAGTATATACATCAGTGCGCAGATGCAGAGCATCGGCCTCTAGGGCTACCGAATCGGTTTTACGGGCAGTTTTCATTAATATTCCGGATATAATCCAGTTTACTAATGAGGCAAAAGCCATAACCCCGATGCCAAAACCAATGGTTTCAACTCCTGCACCTTCCACTATTTTTTTATAGGCTTCAATTATAATCCAAATAGCAGCCACAAATATTAACAGAGCTTCAATGGTCCCGGACACATTTTCAAATTTACCGTGTCCATAACGGTGTCTGCTATCCGGAGGACGGCTGGAAATTTTTACAGCCGTAAAAGCGATAATAGCAGCTACCAAATCCAGAGCCGAGTGGATGGCTTCAGAAATAATACTTACTGAATTGGTAAGTACTCCTGCCACTAATTTTAATGCTACCAGCAGGGTGTTTGAACAAATAGATAAGGCAGCCACTCTTTGTTTTTCATCTGCCAATAATTCTTTAAAAAAATTAATTAGACCCATAAATATGCTCCTCCATTATAAATAGTATAAAAAAGCGGGGCTTCAAAAATTTGAAGTCCCGCGTTTCCGCTGCTCATTTTAGAGCCGAGTCATATGACCTGACCATTTGTATAATTCAATTATCGTAATTATATGATGAACCCATAAAGAATAGCAACAATATAATGCTAAATATTGCTTAAAAATTTCCAATCTTTTTCGTTTGCAGTTTCAACAATAAATAGATAACATATAAATAGATAATATGTTACCTAAAAAAAGAGGTGCCTTAAAATGGAGTTTACCGATTTAATCTGTTTTCGGCTGGGGGCAATCACGCGGCGAATTTCACGTTATTATAACAGCCGTTTTGCCGAATTGGGGATTACACTGGGACAGTCTTTTGTGTTATACAGTTTACTGGAACGGGATGGCAGCAGTATAAAAGATATTGCTATTGCGGTGCAATTGGACAGTCCAGCCGTTACCGGTCTGGTTGATCGTCTGGTCAAAGAGGATCTGGTAATACGGAGCGAAGATCCGGATGACCGGCGCAGTATACAAGTATTTTTGACCGACCGTGGTCGTCAGGTAGCTAATGAATCTCTGGCTATTACCAGAGAATTTAATCAGTACCTGTATGATAATCATTGTGAGACATCTGTAGCTGAAATTGAACACTCTCTGTTGCAATGGGAAGAAGTTTTATCGAGCCAAAAGTAATAATTATGATGGGAGGCTACCTGATGGAGAAGTCTGTGAAAGAAGCAAATGAATCAACAAGTGTAGTATGGAAGAAGACTGGTTGTGCGCTCTGTCCTCAGAATTGCGGACTGGAAGTCCTGGTAGAAAATAATCGAATTATCAAAGTAAAACCGGATAAAGAAAACCCCCGCAGCGAGGGTTATTGCTGTCGTAAAGGCTTAAACATAGCTTATTATGTACATCATGCTGATCGTCTGACCCATCCATTAAAGAAGGTGGGGAATGATTTTGTCAGAATATCCTGGGAGCAGGCTATAAGTGAAATAGCTGAAAAATTAGGCAAGGTAGTCAATGATCATGGTCCGCGTTCGGTAGCTTTTATGGGTTTGGCCGGCCCCACCTGTGCATCAGAAGCTGCCTATGGTTTGCGCATGCTGAAAAATCTGGGCTCCCAGTATTATTATAATGCCCTGGCAGCTGAACTTACCGGTATTTTCTGGAGTTATGGCCGTATGCTGGGCAAACAGTATCTGGGTACCATACCTGACGATCACCAAACTGATATGTTGATGATCGTTGGCTGGAATCCCTGGATGAGTCATCAAATGCCGCAGGCCAGAAGATTTTTGCAGAAGTTTTCCAAAGACCCGGATAAATTATTGGTAGTTATTGATCCACGGCGGTCGGAAACAGCGGAGAAAGCTGATATTTACTTACCGATACGCCCGGGTACCGATGCGTTATTTACGCGGGCCATGATTGCAATTATTTTTCAGGAGGGGTGGCAAAATCAGGAGTATATTGACCTTTATACAGGCGGACTGGAGCAGATAAAGCCCTGGTTTATAGATTTTGATGTTCATGAAGCTTGCCGGGTTTGTGGTCTGGAGTATGATGTGGTAAAAGAAGTTGCCCATTTGTTTGCAACTCGCAAGTCATCCCTGCATCAGGACCTTGGGGTTTTGATGAATCGTCACAGTACGCTTACAACCTATTTGCAGAACATTCTGCTGGCTATCTGCGGGCGACTGCTGGTTCCGGGAGGTAACGTGGTGCCATCAAGCCTGGTTCCATTAGGTTCACATACTGACGAGCGTAAAGATAAATATTGGAGAACAGTTCAAACCGATTATTTCCCGGTTTTAGGCATATACCCGCCCAATGTAATGCCTGAGGAGATAAACAATGACCATCCTGAAAGGCTAAGGGCCGTAATAACTACTCAATGTAACCCGCTGCGTTCTTATGCAGATACTACTGCTTATGAAGAAGCATTTGGCAAATTGGATTTGCTGGTAACCATGGAAATAGCCATGACTGAGACAGCCCGTATGGCAGATTATGTACTGCCAGCCCTCTCGGCTTATGAGTCCTGGGATACATCCTATCTGCAATTCACTTTTCCGGAAGTGTATATGCAAATGCGCCGTCCAGTAGTTGAGCCTGTAGGTGAACCGTTGGAGTTAAGTGAAATCTGGACCAGACTGGCTGATGAAATGGGATTTATTCCGCCTATTCCAGAAGCTTTATATGAAGCAGCATATAAATCACGTACTGAATATGCCCAAGCTTTATTTTCCAGTGTACAGGCTGATCCAAAACTCATGGGAGCTATGCCCTTTGTAGTAGCTAAAACTTTGGGTAAGGCTATGGGATCAGTTCAACTGGCCTGGACATGGGCTATATTACAGGTAGCTTCCGGTGAATTCCGGGAGAATGCGGTAAGGGCAGGATTTAAACCGGGCGCCAATTTAAGTGATGATATATTTCAGGCTATAGTTGACCATCCGGAGGGACTGTGGATAGGTAAAGCCGATATGAATAATAACCTGGCCAGCATTCGTACTGAAGATAAGCTTATAAACTTGTATATACCTGAAGTTGAAGATTGGCTGCTTAGCGTAACTCCGCAGATTGAAGAACAACAGTTACAGTTGGATGAACAATATCCTCTTATTTTAATGGCCGGCAGACATATGGATATGAATGCCAATACCAGTATGCGTAATCCGGAATGGAACCGGGGCAGAAGAGCCTGTAGCCTGGCTATGAATCCGGCTGATGCTGAAAGGCTTGAAATGGTTGACGGACAAAAGGTAAAAGTTACTACCGAAGCCGGAGCGGTGGAAATTGAGCTGGAAATTACTGAGGATACGCGTCGTGGCCAGGTGATTATGCCACAGGGCTTTGGTCTGGAGTATAATGGTGAGGTCTACGGTGCCAATGTCAACCGTTTAACCAAAAATACCAATCGTGACCGTTTAGTAGGCACACCTTTGCATCGTTTTGTACGCTGCCGGGTGGAAAAACATTAAAGGACACAAATAGATAACTGGGTACGGTTTTAGAACACTGAATAAGCATTCTCAAATGTGCCGTTGTTAAATTCAGGGCAGGGGGATTTATAATATTGAGTAGCAGCAAATACGAAGATATAATAATCAATCGGGGCGTATGTTCCCTTTTTGGATACAAGATTCTTATTTATCTATATTTAGTAGACGGGCTATTGATTGATTGCGCACCTAACCAGCTAAAACGTGAAAGCAGTAAATTCTTTGAAGAGAATAATATCGAGCAGGTTGCTCTATCCCATGTTCATGAAGATCATTCCGGAATGGCTGCCTGGATTCAGCAAAATATGAATATACCGGTTTATCTGCATGAGATGTCTATACCGCAAGCGCTAAAAAAAGGCAAATACCCTTTATATCGTCATATAATGTGGGGTAAACGTCCGGCATTTAATCCTCAACCAATGCCGGATATACTGAAAACTCAACAGTATACTTTTGAGGTTATTGAATCCCCCGGTCATGCCGAATATCATAAGGTTTTTCATGAAAAACAACAGGGGTGGCTTTTTACCGGCGACCTGTATGTAGGCACAAAACAACTGGTAGCTTTCAAGGATGAAAATATGAAAGACACTATTGTATCGCTAAATAAACTCCTTCGACTGGACTTCCAAACCGTTTTTTGTGCACATGCCGGGGTAGTAGAGAATGGAAAAGCTGCACTTCAGAAAAAACTGGATTACCTGTTGGACTTACAGATGAAAGTTGAAAATCTGCGCCGGCAGGGTATGACTAATCGTGAAATCGATCAAAAGCTTTTTCCGGTAATTCCCCTTATAACCCGGGTATCACACGGAGAATGGTCGTCCTACAATATCATAAGCACCATTTAAATATGATCGCATTTGCCAAGAAACCAAAACGTTCCTTTGTGTCGAATAATCTATACTTTTTGATAAAACCTTCTCACGCCCGGTTTTGTATGGTAAAATGATGCAAAATATGCAGGAGGCAGATTATGAAGAGAATTGGTTTATATTTGCTCGTAAACCTGCTGGTATTAACCACAATAGTGATTGTTACGACGGCATTGGGGGTTAACAACTATATGACTTCCAGTGGTCTGGACTATTTTAGCCTGTTGATATTTGCTGCAGTGGTTGGCTTTAGTGGCTCATTCATCTCCCTGCTTATGTCAAAATGGATGGCAAAAAGGATGATGAATGTAAAAGTATTAAACCCTGACAGCCAGCTTAATTCACAGGAACAGCAATTGGTAACCATGGTTTACCATTTAGCCCGACAGGCAGGTTTACAAAAAATGCCCGAGGTAGGAATCTACCCTTCTGCAGAGGTTAATGCTTTTGCTACCGGTCCATCCCGGAATAATTCTTTGGTAGCAGTCTCGCAAGGCTTGTTAAATACAATGGAGCGGGATTCAATTGAAGGGGTTCTGGCCCATGAAATTGCTCATGTGACCAACGGAGACATGGTTACCATGACGCTTTTACAGGGTATCATCAATACTTTCGTAGTATTTCTATCTCGAATTATTGCTTATTTCGCCTCGATGTTTGTAAAGGAAGAGTTGCGTGGAATAGTCCATTTCATAAGTGTGCTGGTTTTTCAAATCCTGCTTTCCATTCTGGGCAGCATTGCAGTAATGGCTTATTCGAGACGGCGTGAATTTGCTGCAGACAGCGGAGGTGCATCTTTAGCCGGTAAACAAAAAATGATAAAAGCTCTTAAAGAGCTTAAAAACACCTCGGGTCTGATTGATAATGAACATGAAGCCCTGGCAACTTTTAAGATCAGTGGAGAAAAAAGAAACGGTTTACGGCAATTGCTGGCCAGTCATCCTGACCTTGATGAACGCATTGCGCGTTTAGAAAGCTCATTATAAAGATATTAACTACCTAAAAGGTACCTTGATGTGAAGAACATTTCATGGATAAAAAAATTAATATATACGCTTATATGCATAGCTTTCATTTTGGTGACTTATAATCTGCAGGTTTTGGCTTCGGAAGAAGAATTGCTGGTTGAACATTATGAACAAGCTGTTGTAATAAAGGATTTTGGTATCAAATCTATTGAAAACTCTGCAGGATTTACCGGTGCCGAGCAAATGCTGGAGGTTGAGTTTATCAGCGGGCCTTACAAGGGCAATAAAATTATGGTTGCGAATGGCCTCTCAGGAATGGAAGGCATGGATATAAACGTGCAGGAAGGTAGTAAAGTTGTTATATGTTATTTTGAAGACCAAAATACTACCTTCCCCGACAATATACAACAGGCTTATGTGTCAGATGTAGTTAGAACCGGCTATTTAAAATTATTGGTATTTATATTTGCGTTATTAATGGTCCTGATTGGTGCCCGCCAGGGAATAAAAGCATTGCTGGCACTTAGTCTGACCATTCTTTGTTTATATAAGATATTATTGCCTGCACTTATGAAGGGTTATTCTCCATTGCCCATTACGATACTGATTCTATCTATGGTAACGATAATTACAATGCTGTTGGTAGCAGGGTTCACCCGAAAAGCCCTGGCGGCAACCCTGGGAACTATAGGCGGTGTAATTATAGCTGGATTGTTAGCATATTTAGGGGGAGACCTGGCTTCTTTATACGGATTGTCAACGGAAGAAGAACGAATGTTATTGTTTGTGGAAAATATCAAAATTGATACCCGAGGTTTGCTTTTTGCAGGTATTTTAATTGGTGCAATAGGTGCTATTATGGATGTAACTATTTCAGTTGCATCTGCACTGGAAGAGGTAAAAAAAGCCAATCCGGATTTATCTTCCTGGCAATTAATCCAATCCGCCATGCGCGTAGGGAATGATATCATGGGAACTATGGCTAATACTTTAATATTGGCTTATGTTGGTGGAGGGTTGCCTTTTCTAATCCTGTTTACGGCCTACGATTTTACCGCCATCAGGATATTAAATTCCGAACTTATAGCAACTGAAATTGTTCGAGCCATGGCTGGAAGTATAGGGCTTGTTATTTCGGTGCCTTTGACAGCTCTGGCCGGAGGAGTTCTTAATTATCACAAAAAGCTAGACTGAAAAACGCTTTATATCAATTCTGCAGGTTCTAAAAATACTTTTATGATCTGCCAGAATTGAACAGGCAAAGAAGTGAGTATCATTGGATGAGAATATTACCCCAGCACTGGAGGATTATCTTGAGGTAATCCTTCAATTATCAGAAGAAAATGGTCGGGCTAAAATTAGTGATATTGCTCGTCGCCTTAATATCGCCAAACCCAGTGTTACTCAGGCAGTAAATAATTTGCGTTAGGAGGGTCTTGTTTCCCAGGAACGTTATGGTCCCGTCTATCTTACTGAAAAGGGTATAGCCAAGGCTCAGCAAATTTGGAAACGGCATCAGATAATTAGAGATTTTCTAATGAAAGTATTGCATGTGTCTGTAGTGGTAGCCGACCGAGATGCTTGTATGATGGGCATGCTATAAGTCAGGAGACCGTAGATAGAATGACAGCATATTTAGCTGAAAAGCAGCTAGAAACCAAATCAATTGCTTATGTATTAATGATTTTCGTTTTAATTTATTTACCCTGTCTTGCCGTGATAGCAGTAATGAAACGAGAAACCAACGGTTGGAAGTGGCCAGCTTTTACGGTATTTTATACTATAACCTTAGCTTGGTTAATTTCTTTTGTAATTTATCGCGCTGGTCTTTTACTGGGAATAGGAATATAAGATACTGTTATACACTGAAGCGGAGATAAAATCTCCGCTTAAATATTTTTTATACCTTCAACTATCATATCTCAACTTAATACCATTAGAATTTTAAAAAATACATAGCTTGACCAACGCAGGGGAATTATAAGCTTAAATAGTTATGAAAGGATGTGCGCAATGGCGAATTTTCCTTTTGGGTTAATTGCCCTGCTGGTGGTTTCAATTTTAATTTATTTTGGCATAGCTCACCGGGTTTTGGATCGTTTGCATCTGAGCGACCGGGGGGCTTTGGGTGTTATTGCTTTAATTATTGTAGGTAGTTTTATTGATATACCTTTGGGTGCCAGAGTAACCCTCAATCTGGGTGGAGTAGTGGCAGTAGGTTTAGCGATTTATGTCTGGATTAAGGCAGGAACTGTGCAGGAGAAAACCCGGGCGATAATTGCGGCAGTAGTAACTGGTTTGGCTTTGTACCTGGCCGGTAGATTTTTAGGAGCAGAACCGGAACAGATATTTATAGATCCCATTTATATTTATCCATTGGTTGCCGGTATTGTAGGCTATCTGGCCGGCAGATCCAGGCGGGGAGCTTTTTTTGCTGCAGTTATGGGAGTTTTGGCTCTGGATGCAGGCCAGCTCTATTATTTGCTTACTACCGGAGTTCGGGGGACTGTCCATGTTGGTGGAGCCGGAGCTTTTGATTCCCTGATATTGGCCGGAATTCTGGCAGTAGCTTTAGCTGAAATAATTGGAGAGTCTCTGGAAAGACTGGCAGGTGGTCCGCAAACTGAAGGCCGGCCTGAGGAACTGATTCGTAACTTGCAGGAACCTGAACCGGAGCCGGCCCGCAAGCCAATGCCAGAAGCTGAGGAACGGGGTGATGATAAGCATGAATAGAAAAATCGGTTTATTAGTTTTGTTAATTATGGTTGGTATATTATGTTTTGGTTCACTGGCTATGGCTCATGATGAAGCTGCTCAGGGCAAATATTATACTTTGGTTGATGAAAATAATAAGATAATTCATCTTACCAGCACCCGGGTTTATGTGGGAGATGAATATATAAGCAGTGATAATTCACGCTATAAGGTAATGACTGTTTCAAGTTATCAAGCCCGCTGTCAGTATATGGGCAAGGAAAAAATGCCGGTGATACAAAATAATGAGTATAAACAATCCTGGGTATTTGCGATGAAAAATATAGTAACTTCAAAAGGCAAGCCAACTATAGCCGTTTATCATACCCACAGTGATGAGTCCTATGTTCCTTCAGATGGTAAGGAAAGTATTCCCGGCAACGGAGGGATATATGATGTGGGCAGGGTGTTTGCACAGAGGTTAAAGGATCAGGGTTTTGATGTTCAGTATAGTGAAAATAATCATAATCCCCATGATGTAAATGCATATAATCGTTCCCGCCGTACGGCGGTTAGCTTGATTCGTAAATCTGCACCCGATGCGGTTATAGACGTTCACCGGGATGCAGTACCTGCTGAGCAATATAAAACAGAAGTTAAAGGCCAACCGGTTACCAAAATAAAATTGGTAGTAGGACGGACTAATCCCAATATGAAAACCAATTTGGAATTTGCCAAAAAAATGAAGTCAGTTATGGATCAAAAGAAACCAGGGCTTTCAAATGGCATATATATGGGCAAAGGAGATTATAATCAGGATTTAAGCCCCCGGGCTATGCTGGTTGAAGTAGGGGCCCATACTAACAGCAAGGAAGAAGCAGAAAAAGGCATAAAGTTATTGGCTGATACCATGCCAACTGTACTGGGAGCCAACGTAAGTGGCGGTGCAGCTAAAAAGCCTTTAACTGACAATCAGGGTTCCGGTACAGTGATTATAGTTATGTTGGTGGTTGTGATTGCCGGTGCTGGAGGATACTATTGGTTGAACCGGGGTTCGAGCCGTCAATAAGATGCAAAATTATTTGTTGGTAATAAGCTTTGGAGTAGTGGCGGGATTTCTGGCGCGTTGGATAATGTTGCGCAGTGATTATCGCCACTACCCAACTTATCCTCATGGACAACTTACCCATCTGGCTCTAGGCTTTATTGCTGCCTGTCTTGGAGCAGTAGCCGTACCGGCAATTGCAAAGCCTGATTATGTGGCGGTTACATTTTTGGCACTGGCTGCCCAGCAATTTCGTGAAATTCGCAGTATGGAACGTAACACCCTGGAAAGTCTGGAATCAACTAAATTAATTCGGCGGGGCAACGATTATATTGAAGGTATTGCCCGTGTATTTGAAGCACGCAATTACTTAACCATTTTAACTGCTTTAATAACCAGCGGAGTAGTTCAAATATTTTCCTGGCCGTATGCTTTTATTGCTGCTGCTATCTGTATTTATGGCTCGGTTAAATTTATGAGTGGCAGAAAGATAGGAGATATTGCTGATATAGTTCCGGCGCAGGTACATTTTGATAAATCATTACTAATGGTGGACGATGTAGTAATAATGAATGTGGGTTTGGAACAAATACGTCAAAAAATAGAAAAAGATGGGATGGGAGTATTGATAAAACCCAAAAATGATAATGCACGCCTGACTCTTGATGTACCTGGTCAGCGTATGGCTATTATTCATGATGTAGTTTCTATTCTGGGATCTAAAGTAGATATGAACGAAATGGATTTGGCTCCTTTGGCCAGAAAGCAGGTAGATAAAGGTTATCTGGGACTATTTTTGGTTGCCAATGAACCAGATATCCAATATTTAATTGAAATTATTAAACGAGTACCAGTGTTGGAAAGTGCTCAGGGCACTACCTTAAGCAGTTTCTATGGAAAAAAGGCGGCTGATTAATGGATAACGGTTTACGTGATTTTATTCTGGCAATCGTTACAATGGATTATTCCTTGGTACAAGGAGGCGGTTGTCCGGTATTTCTAGCTGAAAATGCAACGCAACAAAATAAAATCAGTATGCTGCTGGCTAGAATTTTGGGTGGTATCGTTCATGACCTGGAAAACGGAGTATACCTGATAGTTAAACATTAACCGAAGGAGGACTGGGATTGATTATTATTTATCATTGTTTTGGCGGCTCTCATTCTTCAGTTACTGCTGCGGCAGTTCACCTGGGGTTATTAGGTAAAAACCGTATACCCTCTGATGAAGAACTTATGGCTATACCTTACTTTGATAAAACGGTAAATGGTGATTTTGGTCATATTCGCTTTATGGGGGTAGATGAATACAATAATCGAATATATGTATTGGGTAAAAAAGCATTAGGAGATAGATGCAACAATACTCTTATCGGTATTGGCAGAGTATTAGGTTCATCGGAAAAGGTTCTGCCGGTGAATACGATGACCAGTGTAAACTGGCTGATGAAATTGGGGGGATTTAGTTCCAGACGTTTGGGAATTGTATGGCCGGGACGCAATCTGGTGAGTTATGGTACGCGTAAAGCTTTTTTTGATTTGGTGAATCTGGTTGAAATCACCCGTTTAAAATCAATACAAGTGGAAGAGATGGCAATATGAAGGTTTTGTTTATTGCTCCAACCGCAGTTCATCAAGCCTTGATTGCCGGCAATATTTTTCTTGACTGGCTCCCTGATGATAATTTAAGTAATATTGATAATTTTGGGGATATGAGAGCAGACGCTACCGGTATGCCTTTATTTATTGGCAAAGATGAAAATGATACCGAGGTATATACCCTGGGAGTAGGCAGTGAAATTGATATGCTAAAGAAAACCATTGAAGATCTGCGTTATATTTTAGATTATACTGAGGACGATCTGGTGGTATATCCAATCGAAATCAAAGGAGAACCCTTTTTGTCTTTATGGGCAAAGCTTCTGGCTCAATTAGGTTGGGATTACGAAAGCCCGACCATAGTGACAAAGTCATTAAAACAGCGCCTGCCGGAGCTGAGAACCATAATAGAAAATTTTAAAACCGAGCTGTATAGCTGAGATTATCAAGAATCGTAGCGGAAACCTTTAGTTTCCGCTTTAGATATGTTTTCGGTTGCTATTTGACCCGATAATGTTAGATAATTGGTAAGTAATAAGGGGAATGTCCGGGGAGGCCTATAGAAGTGAAAGTTGTTATCAAGGAAATAATTCAGGATAGTATAGCTGATGAGATAGGCATTGAGGCCGGGGATTATCTGATTAGTATTAATGGGCAGCCCATATCAGATATGCTGGACTACCAGTTTTATTCCCAGGATGATGAATTACTGCTGGAAATAGAAAAGTCTGATGGAGATATTTGGGAAGTGGAAGTGGAAAAAGACTGGTCAGACGAGCTGGGGATTATTTTTGACGGAGTAGTGTTTGACCGTATAAGGGTCTGTAAAAATCATTGTCTATTTTGTTTTATTGATCAAATGCCTCCTGGAATGCGTAAAACTTTATATGTAAAGGATGATGATTACCGCTATTCATTTTTGTACGGTAATTATATTACTCTTACGAATCTCAACGAGGCGGATTGGGAAAAGATAATCACCATGCGCCTAAGCCCGTTATATGTTTCGGTACATACTACTAATGAGGAATTGCGCCGGCAAATGATGAATAATCCGCAGGCAGGCAATATAAAAGCAGATTTAAAGCGCCTGGCGGAAGCAGGTATTGAAATACATACGCAAATAGTACTTTGTCCGGGAATAAACGATGGAAAAGAATTAATCAGCACCATTGAAGATTTAGCCGGACTATATCCGGCAGTCCAATCAATTGGTATTGTACCGGTGGGCTTGACCGGTTATCGTGATCGTCTGCCTGCTTTACAACGATTTAATGCTGAACAGTCAAAAGAACTGGTTGATTTTATCGAAGAAAAACAAAAATATTTTCGCCATAAATTTAATTATGGTTTGGTTTACCTGGCAGATGAGTTTTACATAAAAGCAGGATTATCGGTACCGCCTACTGATTACTATGACGATTTTGTACAAATAGAAAATGGTATCGGTTTGGTCAGAACATTATGGGATGAGTTCGAAGAATTATTATCCGCACTGCCGCCAAAAATTGAAGAACGAGAAGTGTTCATGGTAACTGGCAGGTCGGCTGCTCCGGTCTTGCAGCCAATTGTTGACCGGCTTAATGAAATTGGAGGACTTTCGGTGAGTCTTCTTCCGGTTGATAATTTTTATTTTGGCGGAGGAGTTTCAGTTACCGGTCTATTGACCGGACATGATATTCTAGCTGCCCTGGGCAGGAACTATGCAGGTAAAAGAGTAATAATTCCCGAAATAGTATTTCAGGAAGGAAATACTATTTTATTAGATGATATAACCTTACAGGATATCAAGCTAAAAACTAAAGCATATATATACACAGTTGATGGCAGTGCCCGTTCCCTGATTGAAGCAATATTAGTGCCCGGTAATGATCCCCGGGTGATAACGGAGGAGTAATATGTCCAAGCCAGTAGTAGCCATTGTGGGAAGACCCAATGTAGGCAAATCCACTTTATTTAATCGCCTGGTCGGTGCCAGAAAAGCTATTGTTGAAGATATTCCCGGAGTTACCCGGGATAGATTGTACGATAGTACTGATTGGGCCGGACACGAATTCATTATTATTGATACGGGTGGAATTCGTTTTGATCAAGGTGATGTTTTTACGCGGGAAGTAAAGCTTCAGGCCGAGTTGGCTATCGAAGAGTCTGATGTCATTATTTTTGTAGTCGACACCAAAGACGGGATAACCCATGAAGATGAGCAGGTTGCAGATTTATTGCGTAAATCAAATCGCCCGGTGGTTCTGGCGGCTAATAAAGTAGAAAATTTTGATAAACAGCTGGAGTATTATGAATTTTATAACCTGGGATTGGGAGATCCGATTCCCTTATCAGCCATGCATGGAATGAATACCGATGAATTACTGGATGCAGTAATAGAGAAATTTGGAGAGCCGGTGGTGGAAGAAGAAGAGGATCGTATCAAAATTGCTATTGTAGGCCGTCCCAATGTAGGGAAATCTTCATTAGTAAATGCGCTATTGGGTGAGGAAAGAGTTATAGTAAGCGATATTCCCGGTACTACCCGCGATTCTATTGATACCCCATTTGAATATGAGGGGCAAAAATACACTTTAATTGATACGGCTGGAATTCGCAAGAAATCACGTGTACATGAGACCACTGAAAAGTATAGTGTAATTAGAACTTTGCGCAGTATTGAAAGGGCCGATGTAGTTTTAATTCTATTGGACGCTACTGAAGGAGTAATTGAACAGGACCAGCGTATTGCCGGTTATGTTCATGAACAGAACAAAGCCAATATTATTGTAGTAAACAAATGGGATCTGGTAGAAAAAGACGGTAAGACCATGAACAAGTTTGATAAAGATATTCGGGAGGAATTTAAATTTTTATCCTACTCTCCGATATTATATATTTCAGCCTATACCCGTAAAAGGATATTTCAAACTCTGGATATAGCAAATTTCGTAGTTGAACAACACCATCGTCGCATTAATACTGCGGAATTAAACCGGGTAATTAACGATGCCATGCTCGTAAATCCTTTGCCCGGGGGTGGTTCACGTAAAGTAAAGATTTATTATGCCACCCAGGTAAGTACGGCTCCGCCTACTTTTGTATTTTTCAGCAATAAACCGGAAGAGATTCATTTCTCTTATCTACGTTATCTGGAAAATGCCCTGCGCCAAAATTTTGGCTTTGAAGGTACTCCAATACGTTTAATTGTAAGGGAGAAGTCTTCCAAAGATGTTGACTAACTGCTGGGGGGATAAATTTGACTGAGGCATTATTAATTATTGCCTGTTATATAATTGGCTCCATTCCTTTTTCATATTTGTTTGGAAAATACCTCGGGGGAGTAGATATTCGTACCAAAGGCAGCGGAAATGTTGGGGCAACCAATGTGTATCGTACTTTGGGACCAATTATTGGCATAACTGCCTTGATTGCTGATTTGCTGAAAGGGGTGGCAGCAGTTTGGATTGGTCAGCAATCCAGCATTTCTCTGGTGCTGGTAGCATGCTGTGCAGCAGTAGGAGTCGGACATTGTTATCCGTTATTTTTGAGATTTAAAGGTGGTAAAGCGGTAGCAACTGCGGCTGGGGTTGTACTGGCACTATCACCAACCATATTTATTATTCTTGTCATAATATTTTTAGCGGTAGTTGCAGTATCAGGATATGTATCGTTAGGCTCGGTTACGGTAGCCATCATATTTTCGGTTTTAACTGTTATTTTGGTAAAACCATGGTCTTATACTTTAATCGCTGTTATCCTGGGTATGCTGGTAGTATATAGACATCGCGATAACCTAAAACGATTGAAAGCAGGAACCGAACCTAAATTCAGAGATAGGGTAAGATAAGTTGTTTAACCTTTAAAGTAAAGTCTCCTCGACGGGGAAAGGGAATATAAAGATGAATAAAATTGCCGTATTAGGTGCGGGTAGCTGGGGAACTGCCCAATCAATTTTACTTAGCCAGAATTCTGCCCAGGTTTATTTGTGGGGGCGTCCGGAAGACGGGTTGGAGAAAATAAAAAAAACCCGGGAAAATCACCGTTATATGTCGGGAGTGCTTTTACCGGACAATGTTATTGTGTCTGATAATATGGAAGAGTCATTACAGGAAACTGATATGGTTGTCCTGGCAGTTCCCGCCCAGACCATTAGACTGGTTGCTGAGTTTATGCAACCATATTTGCCATCTCATACTATCCTGGTAAACACTGCCAAGGGACTGGAGATTAGTTCCGGTATGCGTATGAGTCAGGTGCTGGAGGATGTATTAGGGGAACAAATTAAGGAACGCTATGCGGTGTTATCCGGTCCCAGCTTCGCAGAAGAAGTAGCCCGTAAGGTTCCTACCGCAGTTACCGTGGCAGCACATAGAAAACTAATTGCCGGTGAGGTTCAGGATGCTTTCATGACTAATTATTTCCGAGTATATACTAATCCTGATGTTGCCGGAGTGGAAATAGGTGGAGCATTAAAGAATGTTATTGCACTGGCTACCGGTATAGTAGAGGGTTTGGGATATGGTCAAAACAGCAAGGCAGCTTTAATTACCCGGGGATTAACTGAAATTACCCGTATGGGCGTAGCCATGGGTGCTTACCCGCAGACCTTTTCCGGATTAAGCGGTATGGGTGATCTGGTATTAACTTGTGGCAGTAATCTATCCAGAAATCTAAGAGCGGGTATTATGATAGGTCAGGGACAAAATCTAAAACATACTTTAAATGAAATTGGTATGGTGGTAGAAGGAGTACATACAGCTAAAATTACCAGGCAACTTAGTATGAAAATGCAGGTTGACATGCCTATAACCAGTTCCTGTTTCCGTATATTATACGAGGGGGTTTTGCCCCGGGAAGAAGTGGAACAATTAATGCAGCGAAGGAAAAAACATGAAATAGAGGAAACCGCCGCTCAAATTGAGGATTGGTAAAAAGTGTGGGTCACCCACACTTTTTTTTGTTTTCTGGTTATATTACCGAAAATTGATAAATATACTTATACTGTTATAACGCTATCGGAGGGTATCCGTAAATTAATAACAGATACCTTGAAAGTCTAAATCCAAGGGAGGGAAAATGACAAGTGGAAGGAAATAACATCTTACAGGATATTGCCGAAAGAACAGGCGGTGATATTTATCTGGGTGTGGTTGGTCCGGTCAGAACTGGTAAATCAACTTTCATAAAACGATTCATGGATTTAATGATTCTACCTAACATAAAAGATTTGTATGACCGGGAAAGAGCCAAGGACGAACTTCCTCAGAGTGGTGCCGGGAAGACCATAACTACCACTGAACCAAAATTTGTTCCCAACGAAGCAATTGAAATCACCACTACCAACGGTTTATCCTTAAAAGTCAGATTGGTTGATTGTGTAGGATATTCGGTAGAAGGGGCACTGGGCTACGAAGAAGATGATGAACCTCGTATGGTAAAGACTCCCTGGTTTGACTATGAGGTTCCCTTCGAGGAAGCGGCCGAAATAGGTACCCGTAAAGTAATTGCAGACCACTCCACTATAGGAATCGTAATTACTACCGATGGTACAATCAGCGACATTGAAAGAAGCAGTTATGAATTACCGGAAGAACGAGTAATAGAAGAGTTAAAAGAATTAAACAAACCGTTTATTCTACTATTGAATTCTACCAAGCCTTTTGATCGCGAAACTATGAATCTGGCAGAAGAACTAAATGATAAATACGGGGTAAGTGTTGTCCCCATTGATGTTGCCCAGATGACGGTGGAGCAAATTTATGGAATATTGGAAGAAGTGCTCTATGAATTCCCGGTACAGGAAATGAACATAAGATTGCCACGCTGGGTTGATGAACTGGATGAAGATTTCTGGTTAAGAGAAAAACTGGAGACCGCCATTCGGGAAATTCTTCAGGATGTCCGCAAAGTAAGGGATATTGATAAGGCCATCGAACGCTTATCCGAGGTTGAAAATATTAGCTATGTCAGTCTCGAAGAAATGAATCTGGGTGCAGGAACAGCCATAATAGAGGCAACTGTACCAGAAGCTCTCTATTATCAATCATTAAGCGATGTCAGTGGTTTTGCCGTCGAAGGAACGCACGATATTATGCGCCTGATGAAAGATTTGTCCATTGCCAAACGGGAATATGATAAAGTATCGGCAGCTCTGGATGAGGTTCGTGACTCCGGATATGGAGTAGTAACTCCTCGATTGGAAGAAATGCTGCTGGAGGAACCTGAACTAATCCGACAGGGGAGTCGTTTTGGAGTAAGGCTGCGGGCTAAAGCTCCATCGCTGCATATCATCAGGGCTGACATTACCACTGAAATAGCACCCATTATCGGCACTGAAAAACAGTGTGAGGAACTGGTACGCTATATGCTGGAAGAATTTGAGGATGATCCTGCAAAAATCTGGGATTCCAATATCTTTGGTAAGTCCCTGCATGATCTGGTTAGAGAGGGAATTCAGAATAAACTCCATCGTATGCCGGAAAATGCCCAGGTTAAACTACAGGATACTCTGCAGCGTATAGTAAATGAAGGTAGCGGAGGACTAATCTGCATACTTATATAAATTTATAAAAATAAGATTATTTAAGAAGCCGGTCATGACCGGCTTCTTTTTTTCGTCCTTTCTGATAAATGTCTGAATTACTATCCGGGTTATCTTTATAGCTTGGGACTGCAGATTGTTCTAAATAGACAGTAATGATATAATTACCGTATTCTTATAATATCGTGCCAAGTCTTATTTTTCTGACAAAATAAGCTAAAAATCAGGGGGAACTATATTATGATAAAAATCGGATTATTAGGTTGCGGAACAGTCGGTTCCGGAGTAGTGAAATTATTAAACAAAAATGCTGAGTTAATTAGGCTGCGCAGCGGTGATGACATTGTTATTAAAAAAGTTTTGGAAAGAGATCCGGAAAAATGTTTGGAACTGGGTCTTGAGCCGGACATGATTACTCAAAATTGGTCAGATA
>Ga0209509_1000517_pt1 | contig 34717 bp, 36 predicted proteins | sample BioC13SIPDNA_FD_185743 | JGI IMG/M metagenome (GOLD analysis project Ga0209509, IMG submission 185743) | Anaerobic biogas reactor microbial communites from Washington, USA - Biogas_R1_A C13 SIP DNA (SPAdes) (version 2) | ecosystem: Engineered > Bioreactor > Anaerobic > Unclassified | place...
TAATCAGAGAGTATGGCATGAATATGATAATCGGCATGATGCGTTATGACACTAATGCGGTTACGCGGGCATTATTACAAATCAGCATCGGAGGCAACACCGTAAATCGTGAAGAATTGAGGCGTGACATAGCCCGCCTGCAGCATAAATATTACGGGTTGCCCCTTTCACAGATTAATGTTGCTGAAGCGCTAACTGAGATAATTGATGTGTCCACTAAATATAAAATGCGTCTGCCCCCGGATTTATCACTCTTGGTTAAAATGATTATGACGGTAGAAAACATGATCACTCAGTTGGATCCCAAGCTAAGTATTATTGACCTGGCAGAACCGTATGGACGGAAATTGGTAGCACGCCGTTTTGCTCCTGAGAAAATAAAAGATAATATTCGGGATTTAACTCTTGATTATGCTAATTCAATTAAAAATATGCCGCGGCAGATTGACAGTATACTGGGATTGTTGGAGGAAGGCGAGCTTAAAGTAAAACTGGAACACTCCAATTTAAAACGCCTGTCCTCACGACTGGATATTATGTCCAACCGCCTTTCACTGGCCATAATTTTAGCCAGTATAATTATTGGCAGTTCCCTGGTGGTGGACAACTATTCAGGCAGCATACTGGGAAAAATTCCTCTGGTTGAGGTTGGTTATTTAACGGCTATAATTCTAGGTTTATTTCTGGTTTACTCTATTATTAGAAGCGGCAGGTATTAATACTTTGAATTATCTTGACGAAGTATGCACAAAATGATATTATACAAAACAATTTAACAGTATAACACGATGAACAGGCCAATATGGGTGAACAGTTTTTAGAGAGCCGGGAGGATGGGAACCGGTAACCAATTCACTTTATAAAGCCACCTGGGAGTGCCGGTGAATATAAGCCGGACGGCATCCGCCGTTACAGGATTTGAGTGGACACAGGTCAATTAGGGTGGTACCGCGGGAGTCAGGCTCTCGTCCCTTCAGGGGATGAGGGCTTTTTATATTTATAAAGGAGGATTAACATGAATTTGGAAAACAGAATTTTAAAACTGATTACTGCTGATGCGAAACTGAGCAACAAAACTATAGCGAGCATGCTGGAAGTTGATGAGGCAATAGTTGAGGCAACCATTAAAAAATTGGAAGCAGATAATGTTATTCTGGGATATAAAACTGTTATTGATTGGGAAAAAATCGGGGCTGATGGGGTTACCGCCATGATAGATGTCAAAGTATCACCGGAAAGAGAAGTGGGCTTTAACCGGGTAGCAGAACGTATTTGCCGTTTCCCGGAAGTTCGCAGTGTCAGTTTAATGAGTGGTACTTATGACTTATCGGTGGTTGTAACTGGTGAAACCATGAAAGATATTTCCTGGTTTGTTTCGCATCGATTATCTACTCTGGAGCAAGTACAGAGCACGACAACTCATTTTATCCTTAAAAGATACAAGCATGATGATTTCGTATTTGAGGACCCTCAAGAAGATAAAAGGCTGGTGGTTAGTCCATGAACAGTATAGGCAATAAAATCTCACCTTTGGTTAAATCAATACCGCCTTCAGGTATTCGCAAATTCTTCGATCTGGTAGCGCAAACTGAAGGAGTTATTTCGTTGGGTGTGGGAGAACCCGATTATGTGACTCCCTGGCATATCCGTGAGGAATGTTTTTATTCTCTGGAAAGAGGTTATACCATGTATACCTCCAACGCAGGATTACCTGAACTGCGTGAGGAAATCGCCATTTATCTGAAAAGTAAGCTCGGAGTGGAATATTCACCTGCCAATGAAATACTGGTAACGGTAGGAGTAAGTGAAGCTCTCGATTTGGCTATGCGGGTTCTTTTAGAGCCTGATGATGAAGTGCTGGTACCCGAACCTTGTTTTGTATCTTATGCTCCCGGGGCAGTTCTGGCTTATGGAAAAGCAGTATCAGTACCAACTTATGCCAGTGACGAATATCGTCTTACAGCGGAGAATCTGGAGAAATGTATTACTCCCCGGAGCAAAGTATTGGTTCTGGCTTATCCTAATAATCCTACCGGCGGAATAATGAGCAGAGAAGACTTGGAGGCATTGACCAGCTTAATAATAAAGCATGATTTAATCGTAATATCTGATGAAATATATTCCGAGTTAACTTATCAGGGTGAACATGCTTCTATTGCTTCACTGCCGGGCATGAAAGACCGCACTTTGCTCATGAACGGTTTTTCCAAGGCTTATGCCATGACTGGATGGAGAATTGGTTATGTATGTGGACATCCGGAAATTATTGCTGCTATGACCAAAGTACATCAATATACGATTATGTGTGCACCTATAATGGGACAAAAAGCAGCAATTGAAGCTTTAAGGCATGGTGAAACTGAAATGAGACGTATGGTTGATGACTACAATAATCGTCGCAAATTAATCTTATCCGGTCTGCGCTCTATTGGCCTGGATTGTTTTGAACCTCGGGGAGCCTTCTATTGCTTTCCCTCTATTACCTCCAGCGGGTTAAATAGTGAGGAATTTTGTGAGAAACTCTTATTGGAAGAACAGGTGGCGGTTGTGCCGGGTAATGCTTTTGGCAGTAACGGGAATGGGCATATCCGTTGTTGTTATGCTGCCAGTGTAACCAATCTGGAAAAAGCTATTGAACGAATGGGAAATTTCCTGCAGCGACACGGGGCAAAATAATTGTCTCTATTTAGGTTTTGTCGGATGGTGAATAATAGCGAAATCGTCAGAAATCAAGAGTAATATTACGATAATTAACTAAAGGATTTCTGAGTTTAACGGGGAAAACCTCCTTTAGAAGTACTAAAGGAGGTTTAATATGTTAGGAGATATTACACTTAATGAAGTTAACCTTTTAAACCAGTATGAAGTGCTAAATGCCAATTATCAAAAGGAATTAAATGATTATATGCGTTACCTGTTGAGCAAACAATATCGCCGCGAAGTTATGATAGCAGTATTTCATAACAAAATAATTATTAATCTTTTGCATGGATTATTATACTTGATGGAAAAAGATGATTTTGATGTTGCAATCGTGAAAAAACGAGTAGGCCAAATGAAGCAATTATACTACGGCGTTTTTGAACAGGTACATATACGCTATAGTGAATTAATAGAGGATTTGGACAGCAATGAAATAGTAAGAGAATTTGGCAAAAACAGTTTCGAAACTCTGAATCAGGTTCTCGAACAAGGTGAGGCTGAAATAATACGCTTTGAAATCATCAATTTTTATCATGAATATAACCGGTTATCGAAAAAAAAGGACGCCAGACAAATTATTGCAGTATAATTATATAAAAATATAATTATTTACAATGATGGAGGCGCCTTTTATGAAGTTAAGATTCCTGGGAGCAACACGTACGGTTACCGGCTCTTTTTTTGTTATTGAAACCACCAGCAAACGATTTGCCATTGATTGTGGATTATTTCAGGGAGTCAAGGAAGTAAAAGAGAGAAACTATACCGAATTCGTTGTTGATCCCCAATCAATTGATTTTGTTATCCTGACCCATGCTCACATTGACCATACCGGTCTAATTCCTAAATTATGCAAACATGGATTTAAGGGGGATATTTATTGCAGTCATCCTACCAGCGAACTGGCCAGGGTGCTGTTGCCTGATTCCGGTTATATTCAGGAAATGGAAGTAGAACGCAAGAATCGCAAACTCCTGCGCGCGGGTAAATTATTAATGGAACCTATATATACCAGTCAGGATGCCATGAATTGCCTCCCACAAATTAAGGGGTTATATATGGATGAAATCATTGAACTGGCTCCGGGAATTAAGGTGCGTTTAAGGGATGCCGGTCATATTTTGGGTTCCTGTATAGTTGAAATTTGGGTTGAAGAGGATGGAAAAACAATAAAACTGGTCTTTTCAGGAGATCTGGGCAATAGCAATCAGCCATTGGTAAAAGATCCGACCGTAATAGAGAATGCTGATTATCTGATTCTGGAATCAACTTATGGAAATCGTCTACATAAAGGAACCTTTAATCGACAGGAACAATTGGAGTCAGTTATCAAATACACGATGGAAAAGGGCGGGAACTTGATTATTCCAGCTTTCGCGGTAGAAAGAACCCAGGATTTGCTCTATGATCTTAATACCCTTTATCAGGAGGGGCGCCTTGATCCCAAAATTGATATATTTATTGACAGCCCCCTGGCAATTGCTGCAACCAAGATTTTTGCTGATCATATTGAATATTTTGATTCTGAAACTCGTGATTTGATACGTAGGGGTCAATTTAGCCTGCCAAATCTCAAATTCTCAAATACCCAGGAAGAGTCCCAGATGCTGAACGAACGCAAGTCCAATACCATAATTATTTCTGCCAGTGGAATGTGTGATGCCGGACGTATAAAATATCACCTCAAATATAATTTATGGCGTCCCGAGTCCACCATTCTTTTTGTTGGCTATCAGGCTTTTGGTACTCTAGGCAGACGAATTGTAGACGGTGAAAAACTGGTTCAGATTCATGGCGAACAAATAGCCGTCAAAGCTGATATCAGAAGTATTGAAGCCTATTCAGCTCATGCTGACCGGGCGGGATTAATCAACTGGTTAAAGCATTTTACCAGTTTGCCCAAGGCAGTATTTTTAGTTCATGGAGAGCCGGAAGCTCAGGAAGCCTTATCTGATATTATTCGTCAGGAAATACGTATACCGGTCTACATTCCTGACTGGATGGATGAATTTGACCTGCACCCGATAGATAAAATAGAAAGTAAAACAGAGGTTGTGGTTGATGAATTAACCAAGGCTTTGTTAGCGGAACAATTATATCTTGAATTACGTAATGAGATGCATTACAGGTTTAAAAATGCCATGGATAGTAACAATTATGATGCAGTTATTGATAGTATGAAAAAAATTAAAGATGCTATTAGTTAGAAATAATTATATAAACGCCGGGTATAGGCTATACCCGGTTTTTTTATATAGTCAAATTAGAAAATTTACAGAATAGACCAGAAATAAACAAATCAACTCATTTTCTTAATAAAACAGTCTATTTAGACTCCGGACATAAAAACCTTAACCTTGTTACACTGAAAATGAAAATGCTATAATCGTTATACTTCAGAATTTGGAGGAAGGTTTTTTAATGCACCATAATATTGCCTCTCTGGAAATTATTCGTTGGGGATATGCTAATATCCCGGGAGCTTTGTTTCATTACGGACAGGAACTTGATTTGGAGATTGAGGATATTGGTGTTCTGGCAGCTGTTCTGTATACCTTTGAACGGACCAGGCCCTTATTTCAAACTGGAGTTAGCCTGGGTCAAGTTTTACAGGTGTGTCCATTAGCTAATAAAACCAAATTATCACGTCGCTTAAACCGCCTTGAAAAAATGGGGTTAATCACTTTGGAGTCAAAATCAAGGGGTTCATCAAATAAACATATATTTCTGGAGCCACTTTTTAACCGTCTGGAAAATTTGATTATGAGGGATCACAGCTACATAACACCTGAACCTGATTATGATGCTCAAATAATTGAATACCAAAAGCGCATTGAACAACTGGAACTGCAATTGGAAAAAGAAAAGCAACGCGGCTCAGTTGAAATACAAAATCATTCAGATGGAAATTATAAAAAGGTTGCCGACTTTATTTCCAAGAAAACTGGCAACCTGCTCAGTGTAAAAATGGCTAATGAATTAAAAAAATGGCTGGAAGAAATGGCTTTTACTCCGGAATTTTTGCTATGTATGCTGGAACTTTGTTTTGAGCGTAATATTTTTAACCCACGGGAGATTTCCGGAATTACCCGTGATCTGAAAGAGTATTCGGTTAATAGTGTAGAAGGTCTGGAACTCTATTTTCAAAAGTATATTGATGAAGATAAAAGTCGATTGGCAAAATATAAACAATTTGACCCGGATATAATGGAGTTTGGACAATTTACCGGAGTTGATATGAATGCGGAGGCCCGCAAAAATGTTTATTATAAATGGCGTTATGATTGGGGATTTTCCCATAACATGATAATGAAAGCCGGGGAGATAATGTGTCAGCGTACCAAAAATGGCGGTCTGGAATACATAGATAGTGTGCTTAATAATTGGCTGACCAAAGAAATTCGCAGTCCGGAAGATGCTGAACGAGAAATAAAAGAATTTAAAGCTAAAAAAGTGGATAAGTCGGCTGATAAAAATAAGGTATTTAAAACGGAACAAATCGAGTATGAACTTTATGTTCCCCCGGCAACCTTGGAAGAATTGAAAAGTAAGGTATAATTAAATCGGGGTAATTCCCGATTTTTATTTCTATGATGGAGTGATTATGGTTGGCTGAACCGATATTAAGACAATTGGATGAAGATAACTTATTTGACCTGGAAAGTGAACGTCGGGTTTTATCCTCAATGTTGCATGCAGAAGATGCCTGTGTGGAAGCCTATAATACCTTAACCACGGTTGATTTTTATTCACCTCGGCATGGCACCATATTCGATCTGATTTGCAGTTTATTTGAACGCGAAATCAGGCCCACTTTTGTAGAACTATTAAAAGAAGCCCACAGCCTGGGATTATTAACTAATCCCCGTGACATAGAAGAACTTAAATATATTGCTGAACATTACATAGATGATGAAAATATTAAATATTGGATAAAGCGGGTAAAAGATAAATCCCGCCTCAGAAAATTTGAAGCCTTTTTACGTCATAGTTTTCAGATGGTTTTAGAGCGGCAGGACATTGAAGTAGAAGAAATATTATTGGCAGCCGAAGAAGAGCTGACTAATTTAACTGCTCTGGAATATGATGATCATATTGATTCTCCCTTTGACCTCGCCACTTTGGGTTATGATGAAGTAGAAAGACGGTTTTTAAGATTTAAGGAAATAAAAGAACTGCATAAAGGCGTTTTGCCGTTGGACGGATTACCAACTGGTTTTGATACGCTTAATCATATCACGCTGGGGTACAAGCCGGGAGATTTAATTATTCTGGGTGCTCAAACCGGACATGGCAAGACTGCCTTTGCTTTACATACCTCCCGTTCAGTATCAGTTGATTATCAATCAACAGTTTTATATTTGAATACTGAAATGAGCCGCCAGCAGATTGCTTTACGCTGGGGCTCTATTTTATCAGGCATTGAACATGAACGCATCCGCAGTGGTGATATTAACGAAACTGAACTGTCAATCATTTTGGAAGGTTATTCCCGGCTAAGAGAAAGTGGGTTTTATTCTTATCCCTGTCCAAATCTGACCCCGGAAAAAACCATATCTATTGCCCGTAAGTTTAAAGCCCAAAAAAATATTGACATGATGATCGTCGATTACGTTGGTCGCATGGATAAAGTTGATCCCAAACTGCAGGAATGGCAAATGTTGGAGCAAATTGTCAAGACCCTGAAAATGCTGGCCCAAAATCTAAACATAGTTGTTATGTGTCTGGTGCAATTAAATCCGGACGGTAGTCTGCAGGGAGCCAAGCGGATGAAAAATGAATCTGACCTGATGTTGAAACTTACTCCAATACCGCGGGAAGAATTGGAAGAAAATGAGGAATTGAAAAAATATAAAAACCCCAATTATTATATACATATTGATAAAAACCGTGATGGACGCAGCGGGGTTAGAATTCCGATAACTTTTGATCTTCAAAAACAAATTATGAAGGATGCCGAAAGGATTGCTTTGTAAAATGAATGAAGAAATCAAAATCAGGAAGATATACGATGAAACAGCGGCGGTAATTCTTCGCAAGATGTTGAATAATCGCATTAGTTCTGAGGAAATGGCTTTTTTATTTAACCTGTTGGATAAGATTTTTGATTGTACCATACCCGCAACATTTATTTCCGTAGTCACAGATTTTTTGAATTGTGAGCTGAACGAGGAAATTAGAGAAATTATTAAAGCTAATTTGTTAGCAACTGATCTGGATGATGATCAGTCAATTAAATCCAACGTTACTGCAATTCGCGACCTTTTGTCGGCCCAGGGGGTGTCTACACAATAGCAAAGGAGGTAAAGATGTGGAAAATATTTGGATTTATGAAACCCATACTGATGGATACGAGGTCAGATGGAGAATTACTGATATAATTCATGAAGAAACTACCCCTTTTCAGAAATTAGCCGTTGTAGAGACGGTGGAATGGGGTAAAGCTTTGATTTTAGATGGAGCTTTGCAAATAACGGAAAAAGATGAGTTTATTTATCATGAAATGATTGCTCATGTAGCCATGAATAGCCACCCCAATCCGGAAAAAGTATTGATAATCGGTGGTGGTGATGGCGGTGCCTTGCGTGAAGTTATAAAACATCAATGTTTGAAACAGGTTGATATGGTTGAAATAGATAAACGGGTAGTTGAAATCAGTCAGCAGTATTTTCCCCAGGTTGCCAGTGCTATTTCCGATAATCGAGTAAATCTGCATTTTGCTGATGGTCTGCTATATGTTCAGGATACGGCTGAGAAGTATGACCTGGTAATAGTTGATAGTTCCGATCCGGTAGGTCCGGCAGTTCAGCTCTTTAGTCAAAAGTTTTATGAAGATGTCCATAATATCCTGAAAGAAGATGGCATGCTGGTAGTACAGTCAGAATCGCCGGTATTTTTTACTGACCATTTTCGTAATTGTTATTATAATATGAAACCGGTATTTCCCGTGGTCGAAGTCTATCTGGCTACGATAGCAACCTATGTAAGCGGTCCCTGGTCGTTTACTGCAGGCAGCAAAAAACATAATCCCCGTAAAATACATAATGACAGTCCGGTATTAACTGATTTAAAATATTACAATGAAGATATGCATCAGGCGGCATTCTGTTTGCCACAGTATGTGCAGGAGATAATCAGGTAGAACGGAAGTCAGGAAGAATGATTATTTGAGGAGAGTATGACATGCAAGAATTCGTAAAAAACCGGGCCCGGCAGGAAATATTCAAGCTTAAGCCGTATACACCCGGCAAACCCATCGAAGAAGTGAAAAGAGAATTAGGGCTGGAAGACATAATAAAGCTGGCCTCCAATGAAAATCCACTGGGACCCGCTCCCCGGGCAATTGAAGCCATTAGCAATATGTTGTCTGAAATGCACCTTTACCCGGATGCCAATTGCTTTAACCTTAAAAAAGCATTATCCGGCTTTTATGATATTCCTATTACCGATATTTTAATAGGAAATGGTTCCGATGAACTGTTAAAACTGATAGCCGAGACCTTTCTAAGCAGTGGTGACCAGATCATAGTTGGCAAACCAACATTTTCAGAATATGAATTTGCTGCTCTTATAATGGGAGCTGAATGTATAGAAGTTCCATTAAAGGAATTTACCCATGATCTACCGGCCATGCTGGCTGCGATTACGCCCAAAACCAAGATTATTGTCATCTGTAATCCCAATAACCCTACCGGAACTATAGTTAACCGTATGCAGATAAAAGAATTCATGGATAAACTCCCGCCAGATATTTTGGTGGTCTTTGATGAAGCTTATTACGAATATGTGGAAAGTCCCGAATATAGTACTGGTTTGGAGTATCTTGCCCAAGGCAGAAATGTTATCGTATTGCGTACCTTTTCCAAAATATATGGTTTGGCAGCACTGCGGATTGGATATGGTTTGACCAGTACGGAAATTGCCCAGGCAGTGGAACGGGTAATGGAACCTTTTAATGTTAATTCTCCGGCCCAGATTGGTGCAGTGGCAGCTCTGCAGGATCAGGAGCATGTGAAAAGAAGCCGGGAGTTAAATAAACAGGGCAAGCAATATCTGTATAATGAATTTAAGCGTATGGGTTTAACCTATGTACCCACCGAAGCCAACTTTATCTTTATGGATACCGGCGTAGACGGTCGTGAAGTATTTAACCGACTTTTAAAGCTGGGAGTGATTGTTCGTACCGGTGACATATTTGGTCTTCCAACCTTTATTCGCGTAACGGTTGGAACGGCAGAAGAAAACCAGCGTTTTACAACAAGTTTGGAAAAGGTTTTAAAAGATCTAAAATAATGATTACAGTTGCGAAGCATTATGAAGATGATAGTTTAAAAGGTGAATTGATAGAGGCTTTTGATCAATTATTTTCTTCTGCTGAAAGCGGACCAATAATTGTTTGTGTTGGTTCGGACACTCATATTTTGGACTGTTTTGGTCCGTTGGTGGGAACCATGCTTAAGGAGATAAATCCCTTCATTCCGGTAATAGGAACTTTGCATCAACCTTTAAATGCGAAAAACCTGGTGACGGGAATGAAACAGATAAAAAGCCTTTATCCAGGACACATGGAACTGGCCATTGATGCTGCTGTAGGAGATGAGGATGAATTGGGCTTTATAAAGCTGCAGAGGGGAGTACTAATACCAGGCAAAGCTTTGGCCAAGAATTTACCCCCTATTGGTCATATAGCACTAACTGGAATAGTAAGAACCAGATTTGACCGCAGCAGCCATAAGAACATTCATTCCGGCAGTCTGGCACCGGTATATGCAATGGCGCGCGTAACCAGCCAGGCAATTGCAGAATGGTATACCAACCAATTATTAACTGGTGGGCAATAACATTTACACTGCTATTAGGAATGTGATATTATCAACCTGGATTAACTATCAAGCAAAAACTGTATGCCGTCAGGGTACATAACCTCTCTCCCTCGCGGATGAGAGGTTTCTTGATATATTTGTTTATATCACTCTGAGCGAAGCGAAGAGTCTCGTTATAAAATTGGGGTAAGGGGATGAAAACGAATCATGAAACAACTGATGATTGGCAATGAAGCCATAGCCAGAGGAGCATTTGAAGCAGGTGCTACCGTAGCAACCGCTTATCCGGGTACACCCAGCACTGAAATTGTCACTAATTTTGCTGACTTTGAAGGTGTATATGCTGAATGGGCACCCAATGAAAAAGTTGCCATGGAAGTAGGAGTGGGAGCCTCCATTGGCGGAGCCAGAACCCTGGTAGCCATGAAACATGTGGGCATAAATGTAGCCGCTGACCCGCTCTACACATTTGCTTATACTGGTGTAAACGGCGGTATGGTAATAGTGTCTGCTGATGACCCCGGAATGCACTCATCTCAGAATGAGCAGGATAACCGCGGTTATGGCAGGTTTGCCAAACTGCTGGTTATTGAACCTTCTGACAGCCAGGAAGCTCTGGATTTTACCAGGCAGGCTTTTGATTTAAGTGAACAATTTGATACTCCGGTAATGCTGCGCATAACTACGCGGTTGGCACATTCGCAGACCATGGTTGAAAAAGGAGAACCACAGGCACCGGTATTAAAGGAATACAAAAAAAATGCCCCCAAATATGTTATGCTGCCCGGATATGCACGCGGACGTCATGTCGAAGTTGAAAAACACTTTGAAGCGTTACGCGAATATGTGGAACAAAGCCCTCTGAATCGCATTGAATGGGGTGACCGCAAAATTGGTATAATTACCAGCGGCATTCCTTATCAATATGTTAAAGAAGTGATGGGTGATGTATCAGTCCTGAAGCTGGGCATAGTAAATCCGCTGCCGCGCAAAATGATTGAAGAATTTGCGGCTGGAGTTGAGCGGCTGATTATAGTTGAAGAACTGGAACCGGTTATTGAAGAACAAGTCCGTTCCTGGGGCATTAAAGTGGAAGGCAAAGAACATTTCACGCTGCTGGGTGAATACAGTCCCGAATACATTGAACAACAATTAAAGGGAGCAGCACCTCCGGCCAGTTTCGGACTGGAAAAAGAAATTCCAGCCCGTCCGCCTTTACTATGTGCCGGTTGTCCACATCGTGGTGTTTTCCATACCCTGCGCCGAATGAGACTTAAAGTTGCCGGTGATATAGGCTGTTATACCCTGGGGGCTCTCAGCCCGCTGGAAGGCATGGATACCTGCATATGTATGGGTGCCAGTATTGGAACTGCGCTGGGACTGGAAAAAGCCCGGGGAGAAGAATTCGCGGCTAAAACAGTAGCTGTAATCGGAGACTCTACCTTTGTTCATTCCGGGATTACACCCTTAATTGATGTAGTATACAATCAGGGAACCTCCACAGTTTTGATCCTGGACAACGATACTACCGCCATGACCGGTCATCAGGATCATCCGGCTACCGGTGTTACTATTCAAAAACAACCTACCGCCAAACTGGATATAGAAGCACTGGTAAGAGCTGTCGGTGTCAAAAATGTACGCACAGTTGACCCGTTAAAACTTGACGAATTGGAAACGGCTCTGAAAGAAGAACTGGAAAGAAGGGAACCGTCGGTAATAATAGCCAAACGTCCCTGTGTGTTGTTGGAAAAAGTAGTGGTTACCAACCCGATAATGGTAGACCCCGAACTTTGCACCGGCTGTAAAGTATGTATACGGGTTGGATGCACCGGCATTTCATTTAACGATGAAGAGAAGAAAGCTGAAATTAATGCCGGCTGTATTGCCTGTGGCATGTGCGAGCAAGTATGTACATTTGATGCAATAAAACCGGTGGAGGTGTAAATGATGCAGGATAAAATAACCAATGTATTAATCGTAGGCGTAGGAGGTCAGGGGACCTTACTTACCAGCCGCATCATTGCACAGGTGGCTGTACAGATGGGATATGATGTCAAAGTATCTGAAATTCATGGTATGGCACAGCGTGGTGGCAGCGTAGTATCTCAGGTTCGCTATGGATCGAAAGTATACTCTCCCATAATTAAAAAAGGTGATGCCGATATTATTCTGGGATTTGAGAAAATAGAAACTGCCCGCTGGCTGGACTATCTGAAACCGGATGGCATGGTGGTGATAAATAATGAACGGGTAAACCCGTTACCGGTTATGAGCGGCAAAGCCAAATATCCGGATGATATCCATGAAAAAATTGCTGCCCTTTTACCGCAAACTGTAATCGTAAATGCTACAGAAATTGCAACTGCCATTGGTAATGTCAAAGTTGCTAATGTGGTACTGGTGGGACTATTAAGTGCAGCGGTGGGTATACCGGCTGAAGAAGTGGAAAAAGCCATAACTGAGATTGTTCCGCCCAAGGCTCTGGAAGTAAACCTGCAGGCCTTCCGCGAAGGACGCAATCGTTATCGGACAGCAGGTTAAAAAACCGTTAATATAGAAACATTAGAATCAGGTGATGTAAAGCTCACCTGATTTTTCATTATACAGGAGCAAAGGCATGAAATATTTAATCGAAGGAATTACTCAGCATGGGGAAGGAGTAGCCCGTATAAACGGCAAAGCCACCTTCATCTCTTACGCTGTTCCCGGTGAAGAAGTAAGAATAAGGATAACCGAAGACCGAAAAAAATACTCGCGGGCTGAAATAACAGAAATTATAACTGCTTCGCCTGACCGGATTGAACCGCCTTGCCCTCATTACTATAAATGTGGGGGATGTGCCTGGCAGCATATTAAATATGAACGACAACTGCAAATAAAACGGCAACTGGTAAATGATGCCCTGGAAAGAATCGGCAAAATTGACACTGAAGTTTTACCGGTGATAGGCATGGACAATCCCTGGGGCTACCGTAACAAAGTTACCTGGCACATCGGAAAAACGCAGGGTGAAATGAAACTGGGATACTACCGGGCCAACAGCCGCGAATTCCTGCCTATAAAGGAATGTATGCTTCTGCAACCGGAAATAACAGAACTCAGCCGGTTTTTAAACTGCTATCTTTTCTTAATTGGAGCAGAACCCGATCGGAAGGTAATAATCAGACAGGGATCGGCTGATAATAAATTGATGCTGATTATCGAAGGACCAGTTGACCAGGAAGCATTAATTAACCTTATGAAAGGCTATCCCAACCTCGAATCTTTGCTGGTATATGAAAACCAGCAACTGGACCTTTTGATGGGAACCCCTTATCTAAACTTCCAAATCGGCACTTATAAATACCAGGTATCGCCGCTGGCATTCTTCCAGGTAAACAACCAGCAAGCTGAACGGCTGTATCAACTCGTCAAACATACCCTGGGAAATACTCAGCAAACGGTTCTGGATGCTTACTGCGGCACCGGCAGTATAGCCTTATATATATCTGAACAATGCCGGGAGATAATCGGGATTGAAGCTTACGCGGAAAGTATCCAGGATGCTAATAACAACACCGGTTTAAATAATATTCACAACTGTCAATTTTACACGGGTAAATGCGAACAAATAATACCGGCGCTGGAGCAGCAATTCGATACCATCATTCTGGACCCGCCCCGTTCCGGATGCCATCCCAGCTTGCTGACCTCAATAATTAAAAAAAACCCCCGGAACATAATCTATGTCTCCTGCAACCCTGCCACCTTGGCCAGGGACCTGGCGGTTCTGACCAGTGATGGATACGGAATAAGCATGGTTCAGCCAGTAGACATGTTCCCACAGGCGGGGCACGTTGAGACGGTTGTATTGATGTCGAGGGTAAAAGATTGAGTGTGAGAAAAACCTTTATATATCAAGGTTTTCAGCACACATGGGTGTGAAACCCATTGAGCGAAAAACATGAAAATATTGCTTCGCGGAAACAAGTCCATAAAGGGCTGTTTTGATAGTCAAGTGGTCAGGTTAGATGTCAGTGCTTGGCGAGTGGTCAAGTTAGATGTCAGCGTTCGTGAGTGGTCAGGTTAGATGTTTTTTCGGAGTTTTTTTAGGTTGTGTGGTCAGGTTGGATGTTGTCACAAAAATGCTGTTTAGTGAAGCGAAAATTTAAATTTGAACGGAGGGGTTGCATGGTAAATGAAAAAGATGCCATTGAGATAATTTTATATGCTGAAGAAAATGAGATTGCCATTTGGTTAGATGGCGGCTGGGGAGTTGATGCTCTCTTAGGTGAGGAAACAAGGGGCCACAATGATATTGATTTGTTTGTGGAAAAAAGCAATAGCAAAAAATTTCTTGAAATAATAAAAGAAAAGGGCTTTGCTGAGGTTGTCGAAGCATATACCACTACAGATCACACGGTTTGGAAGGACGATAAAGGCAGGATAATCGATCTTCATATATTTAAATTCGACGAACAGGGATATCTTGTTTTTGAAGGAGAAACTTATCCCCCGGAAGTGTTTAGTGGTATCGGGAAAATAGGAGATAAAGAGGTAAAGTGTATAGATGCTAAGAATCAAGTTTTATTTCACTTGGGATATGAGCATGATGAAAATGATGTTCATGATGTAAGACTTTTGTGCGAGAGGTTTAATATTCCTATTCCGAATGAATATAAGTAACTGAGCAAATTTCAATTTGTCCTTGAACTAAACACAAGAAAAAGTAAGACAGCCTATTTGAGATTACTTTCATTATAGCCGAGATTTTATGGTTAGGTTGGCTGTTTTGTCTTGCATGTGGTGGTAAAATACGTATCAACAAATGACCAAAAAATAAGAATGTAATAAATGCGATTACAGATTACCGATATATGATTATTTTGAGGAGGAGAGGTTATGAGTGATTATCCTATCTGCAAGTCTTGCGGAGCGAAAATGACGGATTATGATGGGTGTTCATGGTACACTTGTCCTGAATGCGGACAAGCTATTCGAGACAATGAAAACGGGTCTTGGACATGGAAAGATGAAATCTTCGGTCATGGATCTAAGCGTCACAAATCAGATTTTGATCTTGCCGACTTCTGTCGAGGCGGGGATTTATCTGAGGATTGATTAATCATTCGGAATTAAATCTGAAGAAAAAACAACACCCTCCCAGCTGTGAATCATCACGAACAGGAGGGCATTTTACTTTGACTTTATTCATCAACATCCACCGTCACACCAGACTTAAACTCAACGGTAAATTTGTCCTCATAGATGGTGACCTTTTCAACCAACCGCCGGACAAGCGGTTCGTCATATTGGACTAGAGCAATTGGCTGCTCCTGAGGAAATGCGCTCATGTGTTGATACGCGATAATGACGAAGTGTGTACAATCAACAGGGCGTATTAACCCCTTTAAAAATTGTAAACTATTTATGAATTTTTATGGATTGTATTGACAAGACGAAAGATATGAATATAATAAAATTAGCACTCAACGATTGAGAGTGCTAACAAAATTATAGAGTAAAGGAGTTGTTAATCATGGCAGGACTTGTCCCGTTCAATCGAAGGAACAGTAGTCTCGCACGTTCAGGCACAGGTTTTGAAGATTTCTACAACATGCTTGACGACTTTTTTAGCGACAGTTGGATATCGCCAGGTCGCAGCTTATTGAGAGATACCTTCAAAATCGACATTCAGGAAACGGATAGTGAATACCGTATTGAGGCGGAGTTACCCGGAATTAAAAAAGAAGAAATTGATCTGGGCATCGAGGAGGATAACCTCTGTATTTCCGTAAACCGCGACGAGGAAATTAATAAAGACGGTACAAACTACATCCACAGGGAACGCCGCTCTAGTTCCATGAGTCGCAGGGTTCGCTTGGTTAATGCAAAGCTGGAAGAAACCAAGGCAAAACTCGAAGAAGGTATACTTACCGTTACGATTCCTAAGAATGAAAAAGCGAACAGTTCACTTAAAATTGATATCGATTAAACCATAAGACAAAGGTCGCCAATTTTGGCGGCCTTTGTCCTTATAATAAAGTAGTATCATGCAATGTAATCTTCCGGCGTCCTTATAAGACGGTAATATTTTGTCTTTAAGGGCATTTTTTCATGCCTATTTTTAAGGAGTTTCTACATCCACCGTCAAGCCAGACTTTAATTCCACGGTAGGCAGGCAAGGGGACGGTTCTGTTGCCTGTTTGCTTAGAGCTTCACTTTCTCTACAATGCTTTTGTCTATCCCCAATAAGATAGCAATCTTTCGTTGGGACAATTGCGTATTGGCACGCAGGAAAATGATGACCTTCTGCCTCAATTCCTTGTTCTCCTTAATTTCTTCGATTGTGATTGACAACCCCTCCTGTTTCAGGTATTCCCGCAGAATACAAACTCCTTCGCCAAGTGTTTTAATCCCTGACTTTTCCTCGATGTCAATAAATGTTTCCTCAACCACATCATTAGAGAATCGTATAAACTCCTTGATCGCACTTTTTCTATCCGGTGCAATAATACCAAGAATAAACGTGCTGTCTATCCATTCTTCCCCGAATAGCTCTGGCTGGATGTAAGCCCAATAACTGCTCCAATGGTAGTCTTCCGGATTTGAAACCATTCTGGCTTTTACCGGATTGTTATGAATATATCGAACAGCTGCCAAAAGGTATCTTTCATCCTCTATCGGTTCGCTTTTAAACCGGTCTTGGAATACATGGCCGACTCTATTGTGCCTGTTATTATAGAAAAAGGCATAGCGTGTCGCTATGCCTTTCATGATAGATGCCAATTCATTATCTTGTATGTTGATAAGCAGGTGAACATGATTGTCCATCAGACAGTATGCATATAACGAGAAATTAGTTTCTTTCTGCTTGCGTCTTATACAGTCCAGAAAGAATTGTTTTTCCTCATCAATAGCGAGAATCGACTTTTTCTCATTACCTCGCAGCATGATATGGTAAATACCACTCTCCGTCATTTCCCTTGCTCTTCTCGTCACTTCTTCCACCTTCCCCCAACTATATTACATTATACCAGGCGACATTCCTGCAGGCAACAGAACCGTCCCCTTGCCTGTATTTTTCCTCATCAATAGCGAGAATCGACTTTTTCTCATTGCCTCGCAGCATGATATGGTAAATACCACTCTCCGTCATTTCCCTTGCTCTTCTCGTCACTTCTTCCACCTTCCCCCAACTATATTACATTATACCAGGCGACATTCCTGCAGGCAACAGAACCGTCCCCTTGCCTGTATTATCTGTTTCGCAAAGTATACCATTAGGAAAGATAGGTGACAAAAAAAGGACCGTCCCCATGTCACTCCTGAGCTTTGTTGGGCGTATTCAGTAAGGTGTTGTTAACTGCAAAATTGTGCTATATAATCCTTAGTAGTGTGTTACTACTTGTTAGGTAGTACGGCTTTTATTAATATTATATTATTGTGGGTTGGTAGGACGGGAGGAAAGAAAAAATGCCTATCACAGAATTATTATCACGCAACGCTGAAATGTTTGGACAAGAAAAATGTCTGACGGAGATCAATATGGATCTCCAGGAGAAAGATAACGTAACCTGGCTGGAATATGAACTTATCGAAAACAACCCGACTGGGGAATATCGCCGGGACATGACTTGGCGTGTTTTTGACGAAAAAGCAAATCGACTGGCCAATCTGCTACTCAAAAGGGGAATTAAAAAGGGAGATAAGGTAGCGATTCTGTTAATGAATTGTTTGGAATGGCTGCCAATTTATTTTGGCATATTAAAGGCTGGTGCCATTGCGGTCCCGTTAAATTTCCGCTATACAGCAGAGGAAATCAAATACTGCCTGGATTTGTCGGACAGCACAGCCTTGATTTTTGGACCTGAATTTATTGACCGGATGGAATCAATTATCAACCAGATTCCCCAAATTAAAACCGTTTTTTATGCAGGGGAAAACCGCCCTCTTTTCGCGGAAAGCTATGACAGGCTTACGGCCAACTGTTCTTCGGAATCTCCGTCGATTAGACTATCCGATGATGATGATGCGGCAATATATTTTTCATCGGGGACGACCGGATTTCCCAAAGCAATATTACATAACCACGGTAGTTTAATGTCTTCGGCATATACGGAGCAAGCACACCACGGCCAAACCCGGGAGGACAACTTTTTATGCATACCGCCGCTTTATCATACCGGTGCCAAAATGCACTGGTTTGGCAGCCTTATTTCAGGAAGTAAAGCTGTATTACTGCGTGGGGTTAAGCCGGAATGGATCCTTAAAACCGTGTCCGAAGAAAAAGTTACCATTGTCTGGCTCCTGGTTCCCTGGGCTCAGGATATTCTGGATGCCATTGAAAGAGGAGACGTAAATTTGGATGATTATGAGCTGTCCCAGTGGAGGCTCATGCATATAGGTGCTCAGCCGGTTCCGCCCAGTCTGATTCGCCGTTGGAAAAAATATTTTCCGGATCATCTCTATGATACAAATTACGGCCTAAGTGAATCGATTGGTCCTGGATGTGTTCATTTAGGTACGGAAAACATACACAAAGTTGGGGCCATAGGCATTCCCGGTCACAATTGGCAGGTTAAGATCGCTGATGGTAATGGAAATAACGTTTCTCCTGGACAGGTTGGCGAATTGGCAGTTAAGGGTCCGGGGGTTATGAAGCGCTACTACAAGGACCCGGAAGCAACAGCGGCAGTAATCAAGGATGGCTGGCTGTTTACAGGGGATATGGCCCGCAGGGATGAAGACGGCTTTATTTATTTGGTGGATCGGAAAAAAGACGTGATTATCACTGGGGGGGAAAATCTTTACCCGGTGCAGATCGAAGATTTCCTGCGTGCTCATAAGGCCATAAAGGATGTAGCGGTTATTGGTCTGCCTGACAAACGCTTAGGTGAAATAGCAGCGGCTATTATAGAATTAAAACCAGGTTATAACTGTACGGAAGAAGAGATAAGCCAGTTTTGTGCTCCCATGCCGCGTTATAAACGTCCTCGGGCCATTATTTTTGATAAAGTACCGCGTAATCCTACCGGTAAAATTGAAAAACCGCGCTTACGGGAAAAATACGGAGCCTCCAGTTTAGTGGCAGCTCTCACCGAAAGTTAATCCAAATACCTGGGAAGCAGCATGTTCTCGCTGCTTCCTTTCATTTTCTAGGAAGGTAAGTAGTCATATTTTTGCTTCCTTGCTTTCCATTTTATGCGATTTGTTTTTCTTGATTAAAATATTTCCTTCGCCAACGAAGGGCAACATTTACCAGCCCAATCATAACCGGTACCTCAATTAACGGTCCCACAACAGCAGCAAAGGCTTGCCCGGAATGGATACCAAAAACGGCAACTGCTACAGCGATTGCCAATTCAAAGTTATTGCTGGCGGCAGTAAATGACAAGGATGTCGTTTGTTCGTAATTTATTCCCATTTTTTTAGATATAAAAAATGATACGCTAAACATAACGATGAAATAGATTAGGAGTGGAATAGCTATACGAACCACATCCATGGGTAATGTAACAATATATTTTCCTTTTAGTGAGAACATCACGATAATGGTAAATAGTAATGCATAAAGAGCAATGGGGCCAGATTTTGGAACAAATTTTCCATCATACCAATCCGCACCTTTTGCAGGGCGCAGGAAAAAGCGGGTTAAAAAACCAGCAGCGAAAGGGATACCAAGATAGATTGCTACACTTTTGGCGACTTCACCCATGGATACCTTTACTGCCATACCCCCTAAACCCAACCATTCAGGTATTACAGTAATGAATATATAGGCATAAAGTGAGAAGAAGACGACCTGAAAAATTGAGTTGAAGGCAACCAGGGCGGCAGCGTATTCATTGTCACCATCGGCAAGAGAATTCCATACAATTACCATAGCGATACATCTGGCCAGCCCGATGAGAATGACCCCCGCCATATATTCTGGATATTGCGGCAGGAGTAATATCGCCAGTAAAAACATTAAAACTGGCCCAATAACCCAGTTTTGGAGCAAAGATAATCCTAAAACTCTACGATTTTTAAATACCTTGCCTAATTCTTCGTATTTAACCCTGGCAAGAGGTGGATACATCATAACGATAAGGCCAACAGCAATAGGAATTGATGTTGTACCTACAGATAAACTATTCAAAAAGCCTGCAAAACCGGGAAATATATAGCCTATGCCCACACCTGTGAACATAGCCAAAAAGATCCATAGCGTCAAATAACGATCCAAAAAAGATAATCGCGATACAACTGAATTCTCCAAGCCTTTACCTTCTTTCTGACTATTTTGCAGTATGCAAAATTAAATAATGTAAATATATTTTATAATAACATGGAGCGGTTGATAACATCAAATAATTTTGATATGATAAATTAATGATTGATGCTGCCAGAATTTCAAAAGTATTAGGAGATCCAATACGTTATAAAATATTATTAATGCTGGTCAACCATTCGGAACAGACAGAGTTATGTTGCTCCGTTCCTGAAGGTGGTATCTGTAACTGCGAGATTATGGACACTTTCGGTATGATCCAGTCCCGGGTTTCATATCATATGAAAGAGTTGGTTAACACAGGTTTGGTGCGTGAAGTCCCGGAAGGTAAATGGAAGTATTATTTTCTCAATACAGAAGTACTCAGAGAGTATATTGAGCAGTTATCAATTGATTTTAAATTATAGACTACAAAATTATTTAATTAGAAGGGGATATAGTTATGGATGATATTCGCGAGGTTGTAAAACAAAAATACGCTGAAATCATAATCAGTAAAACCGGTGGATGCTGTGGAGGGAATACTACTAATTCGGGTGGATGCTGCAACACATTAAGTGATGTTACCGATATCATCACCGGGAATCTGTATCTTAGCAAGGACATGGACGGTCTGGATCCTGACATGATAGCTACCTCCTTTGGCTGTGGCAATCCTACGGCGTTAGCCGAATTAAACCCCGGTGAGGTAGTGCTGGACCTTGGAAGCGGTGCCGGATTAGATGTTCTGCTTTCTGCAAAAAGGGTAGCCCCGGATGGAAAAGCCTATGGTCTGGATATGACCGATGAAATGTTGGCTGTAGCCAGGAATAACCAGGAAAAAGCCGGAATTACCAACGCTGAATTCCTAAAGGGGCATATCGAAGAAATACCACTCCCGGATAATACAGGCGATGTTATCATTTCTAATTGTGTTATTAACCTTTCTGGGAATAAAGATAAGGTTTTGCATGAAGCATTCAGGGTATTGAAACCGGGTGGAAGATTTGCAGTGTCAGATATTGTATTGCGAAAAAGTCTCCCTGAAAAAGTAAAACAGGATATGATGGCCTGGTCAGGTTGTATTGCTGGTGCACTATTAGATCAGGAATATCGGGATAAACTGGCTGCTGCTGGATTTACAGATATCGATGTTGAAGTCATCCGCGAATATGACCCGTCCGATGAAAAGATGGTAAAACTACTAGAAAGCCTCTCTATTGAAGAGAAGGAACAGTTCCATGGTGCTATCTTTAGTGCCTTTGTAAGAGCTAAAAAGCCTTTTTAATAAAAGTGTTTTGAAAAAACTATTTCTATACTTTAGCATAGTTGTATTTGCCTTAAAGCTTATATCCCCTATATCTTAGGGGGTATATTTTTTATGATTGTGCCGCCCCTAAAACTGCAAATATGCTTCAAAGTACAATCTGTGAACAGAAAAATAGTGAGTGGAAAAGCCAAAGCCGGTAAAGGAAGCCTATACGTTGTATTAGATATTGTGAAAAGCTATCTTGTTGATAAATGCACATAAAAATGTTATGATAATGTACAAAAGGGGGAGTGAGCTTAATGCCAAAAATCAGACCTATTACAGACCTTAGAAATACAAATGAAATTTCTGAGCTGTGTCATGCGAAAAACGAGCCAATCTTTATTACGAAAAACGGTTATGGTGATTTAGTCATTATGAGCATAGAAACTTACGAAGCAATGCTTAACGAAAAAGAGTTGGATAGAGAAATTGCTCAGGCAGAAGAAGAATACCGCTTAGACGGCAAATTGCTTGATGCAAAAGAAGCACTTGGTACTTTGCGGAGGAAGCATTTTGGATAAGTACAAAGTTAAGTTGCTTTCTGCGGCTTACCGAAATTTAGACGATATTTATGCGTATATTGCCACACAGTTTCATTCGGAGCAGACGGCTCAGAATCTCATTGATAAACTAGAGGAAGCATTTTTATCTCTAGAATTCATGCCACAAAGAGGTGCAAGACGTCTTGCTGGTGCATATGCAAACAAAGGATATCGCCAACTATTTGTCAACAATTTTACTGTTATTTACCGCATTGATGAAGTGAAAAAACAAGTAATCATTGTTATAGTCAGATATTCAAAAAGCGAGTTTTAGTTATAAAACATTAATTGGTTGATATTGGGGATTTGTATTTTAAAATAGTCAGTTTGACGGGTCTAAGCAAAATTATCGAGACGGTTACGCAGATAAAAGATAACGCAGTTAAGATATTAGGGTAAGGGGATATGAACAAGCGCTCTGCATTTAAATTGAATGATGAATCGCAGAACATTCATTTACACTCTTATTCCAGTGGTTTATAGATAACGCGCCCATTATTTATATCCATGGATAGTCTGTTGTTGTTGACCAGGTAATTCAGATAACCAAGGGTCTCACCCATAACTACCCGATGATGGTGAACATAATCTACTAAGTTGTATATATGCTGGTATAATTCTCCAGCACTCATCGGCTTTTGTACTGATGCCTCAACCTGGTTTAGAATACGCTGGTGCTTATGTACCAGTTTATCCAATCTAGTATCCAGATCTTCTATTACCAGACCGTGTCCGGGGAATGCTCTGGCAACTCCCATGGTTTTCATCTGCTCCAGCAAATCGAATAGATTTTGTAAGGGATTTTGCAATTTGCTATTCGGCCAGTCGGTAAAATGCAAATAGGCACCTGCTGCCAGAACATCTGCCAGAAATAGCTGTTTGAGCTGTTCAGACCAGTACATACATTGGCCATCTGAGTGACCTGCAGCCTTCATAATCTCAAAGGAATATCCTCCCAAATCAAGCTTATCTCCCACCTCAAGGGGAAGAATTTCTGCCGGTTCCAGATATAGCGGGCGAACTTCCCTATACCAGTCCTCTACCAATTCGGTTACTTTTTGCTCAGGAAACTGGTTGGTTTCAACTTCATACGCAATAGCCTGCCGGTATATTTCTTTAAAACCCCGCTCTTCTAAAAAGACATATTTCCGGGCCCTTTCAATTTCTTCACGCAGCATAAAGACAGGTGCATCACAGCATTGTTGAAGCCAGCGTGCTGCACCCAAATGGTCGGGATGGCAATGGGTAATATAAATTCTCTTTATATGTTTGAAGGAAATACCTAACTCGTTCACAGCCTTTTCCCAAACTAGTCTCGTACTGGGAAGGTCTACTCCAACATCAATAACTACCCAGCCATCACTGGCCTCGGTCAGGAAAACGTTGGTTTCCCCCAACGGGTAGGGCATAGACTGACGAATTATGTAAAAGCCCGAATCATATCGCATTATTCCTCTGGCGGTCAAAATCCCCTCCATCATTTATCCCCCAAATTATCTGATTTCAGAATGCATTGTATCCTAATAATAATGCATATACAAAAATTAAACAAAAGAGTAAAAATTTTATGCAAGAAATTAAAACGCTGGGGAAAAATATATTTCAAATAATCAAAGGTGGGAAATTAGGTATGACTTTTATTCCTCAGAGGGTGTTTTTTGAAGCTGGCTCATTGGATTACCCTATAGCCCAAAAAATATTAGACGCTCTCAAATCCAACCCCAGGGTGAGCATTAACATGCTCAATCCCAAGCAAAGGATAAAAAATATATCCGGTGCCTCACAGGAAGATGCTTATCGGGCGGGTAAAAGAACACTGGTAGTAGGTATAAGAAAGACGCTTAATTTTCAAAGCTGCAAGCCTTCAGCTCACTATCAACTTCCTTTGGTAACCGGATGTATGGGACAGTGTGAATACTGCTATCTGAATACTCAATTTGGGAAAAATCCTTATATAAGAGTATATGTAAATGTGGAGGAGATATTAAGCCAGACTGCCAGTTATATTGAACAAAGGAAACCTGATATCACTATATTTGAAGGCGCAGCCACATCTGATCCGATACCGGTTGAACCGTACACCGGATCTTTAGCCGCTGCAATCCAGTTTTTCGCCAGGCAGGAATATGGCAAATTTAGATTTGTTACTAAATATACTGATGTGGACTCTCTGCTAAATCTAAATCATCAGGGCAAAACCATGATTCGTTTCAGCATCAATGCTGACCATATCATAAGTAATTACGAGCACTTTACCCCAGCGTTACCAAAACGATTGCTGGCAGCCGGTAAAGTTGCCGCTGCCGGCTATCCACTGGGTTTTATAATTGGCCCGGTAATCTTATTTGACGGTTGGGAAACCGAATATAAAAGGATGCTTGAAGCTCTTCGGATTAATTTAGATTCCCATAAACCAGATATCAGTTTTGAAATCATTTCGCACCGCTTTACCGCCAGGGCTAAAAATACTATCATGAGCGTTTATCCTTCTACTACTTTGCCTATGGATGAGTCTCAACGCAAGTATAAATATGGACAATTTGGTTATGGCAAATATGTGTATCAACCCGAACAAATAGAAGCTATTAATTCATACTTTAAGGAAACAACAGAAGAATTCTTTCCCGAAGCAAGTATTGATTACATTATTTAAGTATAATTAGTACATTTCGGTTGGTTAAGCAAATCACATAAATTCTATAAATAAATCTTCCCGTGTTAACACATGCTAAGAAAAAACAACTTAGGAGAGAAAGCTATGGATAACAAAAGAGCTAACCAAATATTAGACTCACTGGGGGTTATTGAAGTATTCTATCAGGATTCTCCGGTATGGCTTGAGAAGATTGATGCTAATCGAGTTCAAGTTCAGGACTTGAGAACCAATCAACGTTTTGAAGTGTCAGTTTATGATTTGGTTGAAGGAAAATAAAACAAATTAAGCCCGAAACCTCGGAATCTTATAATTAGCCTTATTTCCGCTCTATTGATAGGGATTTTGCCCACCGCAGCCCGAAGAAACACCACATTACCTAAAATTTTCCTCAGATGAAATTTTAATAAATCGTTAGCGTACTAATTTTTATAAGAATTAGTATCTGCTATTGTCTAACCCTGGGTACATTGAACTACTGGTAATACAGAATAACTAATTCAAACATTAGAAAAGGGCTGGGGTGTGAATGAATAAAGTGAGAGATTTATGGAGGGGTTCCCAGGTCAAAGCGTGGATAGGTATTATGGTCACCTTGGTTATAATTGTGCTTGTTGTCGTGATGCTCCGATCAAGCCTTGATGAACCATCAGCGAAAAACCAGTCAAGCTCCAGTGTGTCATCAACGAAACAGTCACTGGTGGAAGATCCGGTTGTTCTGGCCCGGATTTGGGACGAATACATACAGGATGCCATACCGACAATATTTAATAACCCCTTTCAGTCTGCTAAGGAGATAAACCGCGATGATGCCATTCATTATGCGATATATGTAATTATACGCCATCAGGCCTATCAGGAAATAGAACCGGGTTGGGGCAGGATAGAACCAGAGCTGGTATCTCAATACATTAAGAAGTACCTGTCCGTGGATATTACAAACATTCATCCGACCCAAGACTATGCTTATACTGCCTATTACGAAAGCAGTAAGGATGCTTTCGATATTAATGGCATTAATTCATCATACCCTCATGTAAAATACAATGAGTTGACCCCCTGGTGCTCTAAACTTGATTCAGTTACTAAAAATGAGGAAGATGGAACTTACCATGTTAAACTGGTACAGTTTGTTTCCGGACAAAGCTCACGAATTAATGGGGAGATAAATTGTGTACTAAAAGAGCGTTCCGATGGAAGCATGTATTTTAAGCAAGTATCCTACCGATATCCTGATCAGAAGCAGTTGGTTTCAATTCAAGGCAAGTATCGTAGATTTGATCTCCCTAAACTGAAAATTAACGCCGAAAATAAAGACCGGCCCTTTTTGATACTCGGCGAGTTTAATAACAGGCTGTTTATTCGCTATAATAATGGCCGGCAGGGAATTGAAGCTAGGGAAGATATCGGCGTATATGATGTCAGTAATTTGAAGGAATTACTACAGGTTAAATCTGCAAAACAAATTTTCAAGGTTAAACAAACGCAGGATGGTTATATGTTAATTGCCAGTGATTCTATCATCTATTTGGATAAAGATTTACAGAATCAGAAGGAATTAAGGCTTCCGAATACTGTCAGGGAAGCATATCAGGTCGAGTGGCAGGGCGGCTTCGATGTATCAAAGGATGGCAGGTATTTTGTTTACAGTTCAAAGCATAAAGGTCTTATGTTGTATGATGCGGAAACAAAAAGTGAAAAACTACTGGCTGAACATTTCCCGGAGAACAGGAAGTTAAATTATATACCCTATATTTATGGACCTGTCCTGGTTGACCATGATCACAAAGTTGTGGCCAATATAAGCGGATATGAGGGACTTGAAGGATATCTGATGGTAGATCTGAATACCCTGGAGCTAAGAAAGATAACCGAAGCCGAATTTATAAACTTTGACAGTGCCTTACCGGCTGCTTACGGGATATATCCGCATACAGAGAAACCTAACGGAACAGGAAAACCAACTGTCGCCGTAGCCAGGCTTGATTACAGCAAGATGGAAGTTTCCAAATCCGGGGTGTTAATTCGTGATGATGTTCAAAGGGACCTGCTGGGTGGAGAAGGCGGAGCCTTTTCAGCCTATAATGATCGATACCTGGCCTATATAACGGTACAGTATTCACAAACCGATGACCCTGCGGATAACATCTACCATCTTGTACGTATTAACCTTGACTCGATGCAAGCGGAAACAATTTTAACGATAAAGGCCGGATATCCAAGTATTCTCGGAATACTCGATAATGGTCAGGTCATTTTTTCCTACTGGTTTGAAAATGAAAATGGAATAGGGATTACTGACAAGGCCACAGTTAATGAATAGCAACCTCTAACCGCAGATGGTTAAGAGTCTGAGTACCGATAAAATTTGTGTGAAATCAGAACAGGTCTTTATTGCGGCTTTTAAAAGAGAGCCTTCGTCGCCTGCTGCTCCTCAGGATACCATTTATGATACTGTTTCAGTGGTTTCAAACGTTCCTCTGTATTAAAATGCCTGTTATAAACCCTGCTCTTTAAGCCTTTAATCGTATATAATACTAATAATATTTTCCATTATGTAATGGCAATATTGTAAATTAAAGGTGGTAGTAAAATATGAGAATACTGGTTTTTGGGCTGGGGGCTCTGGGTACGGTATACTCCTGTTTAATGAAAAATTCCGGGCATTATGTAGCTGGTATTGACCAGCAGGCAGTAATTGATGTTATTGGCAATCATGGGGTCAGAGTAAGCGGCATTTGGGGTGAGCATACAGCCTGGCTGGACAAGCTGGCAATCAATGCTGCCGAGCTTGCTGATAATGATTTTGACCTGATTATATTAAGCGTCAAGGCATATGAAACTGCAGAGGTAGCAGAAAAGCTGCAGACCCTGATAACTCCTGGTACTTATCTTATGCTGGCCCAGAACGGTTATGGCAATTTTGAAGCCGCTGTCAGATATATAAATGAAAGCAATATTATCCTGGGGCGGGTAATATTCGGAGCAGAAACTATAAGTCCCGGTAATTCAAAAGTAACCGTTATTGCTGATGATGTGATGCTGGGGTCACCGCCAAATATTATAAGTCCGGAAATACTGCAGGAACTGGCCCGAGATTTCTCGGAGGCTGGAATTCCTACCCGTTATACTGATGAAATAATGAAATATATGTGGGGTAAGATTATTTATAATTCTGCTCTTAATCCTCTGGGAGCCATACTGGAAGTCAATTATGGGAAACTTGCTGAAATGACCGAAACCAGGCAACTGATGGATAAGATTATCGAAGAGATATTTGATGTACTGTCATCCCTTGGCCAGCTAACCCTATGGCCAGATGCTGCTGCTTACAAAGGGGCCTTTTATGGGCAGTTGATACCTTCCACCCGTAATCACCACGCTTCAATGCTGCAGGACATCCAGCTAGGCAGGCGCACTGAAATTGATGCCCTTAATGGTGCGGTGGTCAGACTGGGTGAACAGTTGGGAATAGATACTCCGGTTAATAAAGTTATTAGCGCCTTAGTAAGAGCCAAGGAAGTATTCTGAAGGTAATGTTTAAAATATGAATATGAATTGCCGGAGCTGGAGAATAATTGGTTCAAGGCTTATTAGCTATTAATAAAGCCGGGAATCAAATTATCAGCTGAATTCAAGTTCTGGTTTAACGATTCCCGGTTAGGAGGTAATATATTTTGAATGAATTATATCTGGTAACCGGGGCTGCCGGACATCTTGGCAGTGCAGTTGTAATGCGCCTTTTGAAATGGGGAAAAGTGTTCGGGCTCTTGTGCTTAAAGGCGAAAAAAATATTCCTGCTGGTGATATTGAGATATGTTATGGAGATGTATGCGATAAAGATAGTCTTTACCGTTTTTTTGATAACAAAGAAAACCGGGAATTATTTGTTATTCACTGTGCTGGAATAGTTTCAATTGCTTCAGGGTATTATCAAAAGATTTATGATGTCAATGTTACCGGAACCAAAAATATGGTCGATCTATGTCTGGAATATAAGGTTAAGAAGTTGGTTTACACTAGTTCTGTTCATGCTATACCGGAAAAGCCAAAAGGAGAAACGATAAAGGAAGTATATGAATTTAATCCGGATGAGGTGGTAGGATTATATGCAAAAACGAAATCTGAAGCCACGGCTTATGTACTGGCAGCGGTAAAAAAAGGCCTTTGTGCCTGCGTTGTGCATCCGTCCGGAATAATCGGACCTTTTGATAAAGGCAGAAGCCATTCGACAACTCTGATAACAGATTTTTATAAGAGTCGCCTAGTTGCCGGGATAAAAGGGGGATATGACTTTGTTGACGTTCGTGACGTAGCAAACGGAGTGATTTCAGCCTGTGAAAAAGGTAATGCCGGCGAATGCTATATTTTATCCAATGAATACGATACCGTTAAAGATATTCTTTACATGCTTCACGAAGTTACCGGTAAAAAGGAGATTAAGACATTTCTGCCGCTTTGGTTTGTAAAGTTTACTGCTCAAATTGCTGAATTTTATTATAAAATTTTGCGGCAACCACCGCTTTATACTGCCTATTCTATATATACATTAACCGCAAATGCTAAATTTTCTCATGAAAAAGCTACCAGAGAACTGTCATATTCTACCAGGAACATGAAACAGACATTAAAGGATACTGTTGAATGGCTGGAATCAAAGGGAATAATTTAATTAATGTTGTTACCAGTAGAAACAGCAGCAGTTTCATTATAAATAGGTATACATTTTCGTATACATGAACAAAAGTGCAAATTTATAGAGGAATTTAACTAGAGGTGTGGAAGTTGTAGACTCCAGGCTAATTTTAATTTGTTCAGATTTGGATTATTTATAAAAATTATATACTGTTCAATAATCACTAATTAATATAAAATAGTGCACAATGGAAATGGAGTGAGATTATGAAGATAGGTATAACCGAAACTGTATTAAGAGATGCTAATCAATCACTGATTGCAACCAGAATGCCTTTCGAGGATTTTGCAGAAGTTCTTGAAATAATTGATAATGCCGGATACCACTCAGTTGAATGCTGGGGAGGAGCAACTTTTGATTCCTGTCTCAGATATTTGAATGAAGACCCCTGGGAAAGACTTAGAAAAATTAAATCAAAAATAAAAAAAACCAGGCTTCAGATGCTTTTAAGAGGTCAGAATCTACTGGGATACAAACATTACCCTGATGACGTGGTCAGAAAGTTTGTAGACCATTCTATTTCCAACGGTATTGATATCGTGAGGATATTTGATGCTCTTAATGATTTTAGAAATATTGAAGTAGCTGTAGATCAGACACTAAAGAGTGGCGGACACGCCCAGGGAGCTATTTGTTATACTTTAAGTCCTATTCATAATATTGAAAATTATGTGAGTCTGGGTAAACAGCTGGAAGATATGGGCGTACACTCTATATGCATTAAGGATATGTCAGGAATTATGGGCCCACAGGAGGCCTATGATCTAATTACTGCTTTGAAGCAAACGGTGAAATTACCGGTTGTGCTGCATACCCATTCCACTACTGGATTGGGACCGATTACTTATTTCAAGGCAGTTGAAGCTGGTTGTGATGTAATTGATTGCGCCATTTCTGCATTTGCCGGTGGAACCTCCCAGCCGGCTACTGAATCCATGCATTTCGCATTAAAGCAGACTGGGTATGATACCGGGCTCAACGAAGCTGTTCTTAAAGAAATCAACGATTTCTTCAAACCAGTCAAAGAAAAATTTGTCCAGTCAGGAGTACTGGAACCTTATGTGCTTGGGTCAGATACCGATGCGCTGGTTTATCAGGTACCTGGCGGTATGCTTTCCAATCTTATTGCTCAATTAAAGCAGCAGAATGCATTGGATAGATTACCGGAAGTGTTGCAGGAAATTCCAAAAGTCAGAAAAGAGCTGGGATATCCTCCGCTGGTTACCCCTATGAGTCAAATTGTTGGTGTACAGGCAACTACCAATGTGATGCTGGGAGAAAGATATAAGAGTATATCCAAGGAAGTAAGGTCTTATTTAAGGGGTGAATATGGCAAGAGTCCCGGTGAATTGGATGCCGAGCTGGTGGAAATGGTTCTGGGAGATGAGAAGCCTATTACTCATAGATTTGCAGACACCTTGGAACCCGAATTCGAAAAGGCGAAGCAAGAGATAGGCAAATTGGCTAAAAATGATGAAGATGTGCTGTCTTATATCGCTTTCCCGCAGATTGCTGAAAAATTCTTTAAGGATAGAGAAGAAAGTTCGGCTCTAAAAGTAACTTATAGTATTACTAAAGTTTAAGGAGTGCACTTTATGACTATAGTTGATGCTTTGCTGGTATCGCTGCTAGGCCTGGGAGTGGTATTCTTAGTTTTAATCGCGCTAAGCTTTTTAATACAGATTTTATCAGTAGCGCTGGGGTATATTGATGCCAAATCAGGCACAAATGCCGGTCAGCCTAATTATTCTCTGAATACAATGTCTGGAGAAACAACTGGGGTAGAATCCTCTGAGATTGAAGATGCCGGATGGTCTGCAGGCGAATTAAAGCTTATAGGGGTTGATGAAAAAACCGCTGCCATGATAATGGCCATCGTCAGTGATGAAAGCCAAATTCCTTTGTCTGAGCTGCAATTTAAAAGTATAAAGCTAATAGATTAATAGATTACAACTCCAATGGGGGGAATGAGAATGAAGTACATAGTTACTATTAATGATAAGAATTATGAAGTGGAAGTTGAGAAAGGCCAGGCAAATATTGTCAGGACTACTCAGGTTGCTCCTGTCCCTGTACAGGCAGTTCCGCCGATAACAACAAATGTTGTGGAAACGCCAGCAGTTACACCTCCTGCACAGGCGGGTACAGCCACCGGTGATCCTTTGAAGGCTCCTATGCCCGGTACTATAGTCGCAGTACAGGTCAATCAAGGTGCTTCAGTAAAAAAAGGTGATGTTTTATTTATTCTGGAAGCCATGAAAATGGAAAGTGAGATTACGGCGGCAAGGGATGGCGTAGTTTCTCAGATTATGGTTGCTAAAGGAGCGTCTGTGTCAACAGGCGATATCCTGCTTATGTTGCAATAGTTGGAGGGGAAATAATGTCTATCTCTTTAGCTGAGACCTTTTTAAGTATATGGAATAGTTCGGGATTCTCTGCCATTACCTGGCAACAGCTGGTGATGCTTTGTGTAGCCGGAATCCTGATATATCTGGCGATTGTTAAAAAGTATGAACCATTGCTGCTTCTACCAATCGCATTTGGTGTATTGCTGGCCAACCTGCCTATGGCTGATCTTATGGCACCCCCGCCTGCAGACCATTCTGCACCCGGCGGACTCCTGTATTATCTTTATCAGGGAGTAAAACTTGGGATTTATCCTTCGCTGATATTCTTGGGTATAGGCGCCATGACCGATTTTGGGCCTTTGATTGCCAGACCTTCCAGCTTGTTTCTGGGGGCTGCTGCCCAATTTGGTATTTACGTAGCTTTTATTGTTGCAATATTTCTGGGTTTTAATCCTCAGGAGGCCGCTTCAATATGTATTATTGGCGGTGCAGATGGCCCAACGGCTATCTTTCTTACCACCAAACTGGCACCAGAATTACTTCCGGCGATTGCTATTGCCGCATATTCATACATGGCCCTGATTCCAATGATTCAACCGCCAATTATGAGGCTTCTTACTACGCAAAAGGAAAGAGAAGTAGAAATGTTACAACTTAGAGAAGTCTCCAAACTTGAACGTATCGTATTTCCTATTGTTGTAACCGTAGTGGTCTGTATGCTGCTTCCCTCAGTTGCACCCCTTATCGGTATGCTGATGTTGGGTAATATCTTCCGGGAATCAGGTGTTGTGGAACGTCTGAATAATACTGCCCAAAACGCATTGATCAATATTGTTACTATCTTTCTCGGTACTACTGTTGGGGCCACCGCAGTTGCATCAACATTTTTAAGACCGGAAACCCTTAAAATTGTGGCTCTGGGATTGCTGGCGTTTATATTTAGTACTGTAGGTGGAATATTGCTGGGTAAACTCATGTGTTTTCTCTCTGGCGGAAAAGTCAACCCGCTGATAGGTTCTGCAGGAGTTTCAGCAGTTCCTATGGCTGCCCGGGTATCCCAGGTCGAAGGTCAGAAAGCCAATCCGGCAAACTTCCTGCTCATGCATGCTATGGGTCCTAATGTTGCGGGGGTTATAGGCTCTGCAGTGGCGGCAGGTTTCTTTTTAACCATGTTTGGCTAAGAGCCCAGGAGTAAACCAGTAAATGTTGTCATATTATATTTCTAAATTAGGAGACAGCTAATGGAGCCAGTCTATAAACAACGATTTAAGGCCCGGTGGGGCGATATGGATTATAATGCTCACATGTCCAATACGGCATATCTGGATGTAGCTGGTGATGTCCGTATGCTGTTTTTTGAGGAAAATGGATTTTCCATGCGTGAATTTGAAAAACTGCATCTGGGACCGGTAATTATGAAGGACGAAATTTCTTATTACAAGGAATTACGCCTTCTGGAAGAGTTTGAGGTTCATCAGCTTTTATCCGGTATCAGTGAAGATGGTTCCCGCTTTCGTTTATGTAATATATTTATTAATGCGGATGGTAAAAAAGCAGCCATGGTTACCAGTTCGGGAGGATGGCTTGACTTGCAAAGACGAGTACTGGTTCCACCCCCGGCAAATCTCCTGGCGGTTATACATCGTCTAGTCAAAACTGACGACTTTGAAGTTCTTCCTAACAGCACAAAATAAAACTAAACAAATTATAAGAATAAAAACAAGGGGATAGTACCCCTTATTTTTGTTGATTAATATTTTCCTTTGTGACTTGATAAAAATATTCTTAAGCCCGAAACTATTAGCATTGTAGCTTTAAGATTAGCTATTAATCTTCAACAAAAATCTAATCCGGTATTTATAAAGCAGATTAATATAATAAGTTGTACTATTAGAGAACGGGAAAAATATTATTTTGTCTTTAAGAGGAATGAGATAGTGGCCAGGTTAAAAATTAGACCAGTAGATAGACCGGATAAAATTATTAATTACTGGAAAAATGAAAAGTTTGCGGTTATCTGCATTGTAATATTCGGACTGGGTTATAATGGCGCAACGGTTTTAGGCCCCATTTATCAGGGGAAATTGATTGATTCCCTGGTTCGTGGTGATGAACTGTCAGCGGTAGTTTTACTGGCATTTACTTTTATTGCCCTTATTGCTGGAATTCAATTAATGCGCTATTTCAAACGCTTTTATATAAGAAGGTTTGCCAATAGTACCAGCGCTACCATGCGGCTTATGATTTACAATAATATCCTGCACAAAAGCATTTCTGAATTGGATAACGAAAATATCGGCAACTTGATGACCCGAGCTATTTCAGATGTTGATTTATGCGTAGAAGGCATGCGTAAGTTCAGTACGGAAGTTTTTGATACCGGGGTACTTATGATTGCCTATT
>Ga0209509_1000520_pt1 | contig 34623 bp, 32 predicted proteins | sample BioC13SIPDNA_FD_185743 | JGI IMG/M metagenome (GOLD analysis project Ga0209509, IMG submission 185743) | Anaerobic biogas reactor microbial communites from Washington, USA - Biogas_R1_A C13 SIP DNA (SPAdes) (version 2) | ecosystem: Engineered > Bioreactor > Anaerobic > Unclassified | place...
TCTTGTCACCCTTCATGCTTCTCATGTAGTCCCCGGGTTTTATGTTCAGACCACCGCTGTCAAAGGTAAGCCCCTTGCCAACGAAGGCGATACGCTCCCTGGACGGGCCTGAAGGGCGGTAGACCAGGTGTATCAGTCTCGGAGCGTTATGGGACCCTGCACCGACGCTCAGAATGCCGTTCATTCCCATCTCCCGCATCTTCTCTTCGTCAAAGATGCTGCATTCGAGCCCGCACTCCCCTGCCATTGCCGAGGCCCTTTCAGCCAATCCGGCCGGGTTGATAACGTTGCCCGGCTCATTGACCAGGTCCCTGGCGAAGTTCTGGGCAATGGCGTTCATTGAACCTCTTGCAAGGGAACGCTCATCGCCCCCGTGAACCAGAAGCTCCTCGATGGGTTCGGGCTTTTCTGACGGATCAAGTCCTGATTTATACCTGTCGAAACTGTACTCCGAAAGGAGAGCTCCTTCGGCCAGCGCCGAGTGTACTTCCAAAGTCGCCGCCCCGCCTGGCAGGATCAGTATTCTCCTGTGCCGATCCTTGCCGGCCTGTCGTACCACAAGGGCGATCCCTCTTCTCCAGGGTTCAGGAGAGGCGCCGTCAGCGCTTCCCAGCCCCGCAAGGTAAATACTACCGACAATCCCTCCGGGAGTGTCCACTGCAAGAAGGCTGTCCTCCTTGCCTGTAAATCTGAGCCTCGAGGCCTTCTGCTTGACCAGGGAGGCTATCTCTTCTCCAAGCTGGTCCACGGGGTCCATTTTCCCTTCAATGATAAAAAGGACCAGTGCGTCGCCTCTCCACTGGGAGGGGTCCCGGTCAGTCGCCACTATACGCATTGCCGCACCTCCACCGCATTTTTCTTGCTTGTCGACGGGGCAACAATATCATATTTTCGCCCTGCGGAGTGAAACCCCGTGAAAGCCTTTCAAGGTATAATTGTCTGACCGAACAGGCCTCGACCTGCGTCAGGGGTTAGAGACGCTTCTGGGGGAGGTGGCGGCCATAAGCAGGGTGTTTTTCGCCGGGTTCGATATAGGATCGGCAGCCATTCACTGTGTAGTGGTGAACGACGGTAATTCTGTCGTCTTTTCGCCTCCTCCGAACCTTCACCAGGGTAGCCCCCTCCACTCCCTCAGAAGATCCCTGAGAGAGATACTTGACCTGTTCCCGGGAGGTTCACTAGTCTCGACGGCCTTCACTGGTATAGGCTCACTGCACTTTCCTGAAGCCTTCCCGGGGATCCTCAGGGAGTTCGACAGCGTCTGCGTAGTCCGGGGCGCAAGGTTCGTGGAGCCTGAGTGCGAAGCCATTCTCCACCTGGGGGCCAGGGACGCATGCTTCTTCCATGTTACCGGAGACAGGTTCAACCCCGTGATCCTCGACTGGAGTACCAGCAGCAAGTGCGGGGCCGGTTCGGGGACCCTGCTTGAAAAACAGGTCCGAAGGCTCTTCCCGTCCTGCGGAGAGAGACCCGGTTCCCTGGAAGGAACTCTGGAAATGGCAGCATCCGAAGCCTCGAGGCACCCTGAAGCGCCTCCATACAACGCCAGGTGCGGTGTAGTTCTACAGTCGGACCTTATTCACGACCAGAACGAAGGTCTCCCCAGAGACCTGATCATGGCGAGGCTCTTCAGGACCATTGCGTCGAACATCGTTCAGGACGTTATCGGCAACCGGGATATCAGACAGGGCACAAGATCGGTACTGACCGGTTGGCCGGCAGGCTGTGCACCTCTTTTCGAAAACATCAAGAACCTGACATCCCTGGACCTGGTACGACCCGATAATTTCGCCAACGTTGGGGCCATCGGGGCGGCGCTGCTGGCCCACGAAAAAGACAACCGCTTTGTGATAGAAGAGAACAGGATCGACGAGGCCGCAAGGATAGCCCGCTCCAAAAGACAGTACCTCCCCCCTCTAAGGGAATCACTGGAAAGGGTTCATATCCACGGTTTCGCCCCTTCTCCCCTGAGTGATCGCGAAGGAGCTTCCGGCGGACCCGAGGTGGTGATAGGAGTCGACGGCGGCTCCACAACCACAAAGGCAGTAGCCCTTTCGCTGGCAGACCGTCGGATCCTCGGAAGCAGGTATATACCCACTCATGGAGACCCTCTGGGTGCCCTCGCCGAAATCATGGGACACCTTTCAAAGACCCTGGGAGAGTTGCCCGTGTCCGGGGTATGCACCACCGGTTCGGCCAGGCAGCTCTACGAGAGGGTCCTTTCTAGCCCTTCCCTCCGAAAAACCCTGGAAAGCAGGGGGTGTCTCGTCCCCGACGGGGCCGTCGACGAGATAACCTGTCACGCCGTGGGAATAAGGTCCATTGATGACAGGATCGACACCATCTTCGAGATCGGTGGACAGGATATGAAATTCACCACCTTCAGGCGTGAGGAAGACAGTGTCACCGATCAGGTGGACGAGGCCAGGATGAACTACTCCTGTCAGGCAGGAGCCGGCCAGACGCTGGAGAACATGTCCACTATCCTGGGGCTGGATGTCCGTGATTCGCTCCAGGAACTGGCCATGGAGGCGGACCGCGTCCCGGTGATCGACGCAACTTGCGGCGTATTCATGGAACTCGAGGAGCAGCGGCTGATCGCTGAGAACCACTCGACCGGGGAGATAGCCGCCGCAATAACGAGGGCGACGGCTTCGAGCTATTTCAACAAGTTCGTGGGGGGCACAAGGCACGTGGGCGAAAGATGTTCCTGCCAGGGCGGCCCATCGCTTGGGAAAGCCTTCCTGGCAGCCATGGCGGACGTAACAGGCCGGGATATCCATGCCTACCCCGGCAGGGAGCTCATGGGAGCCCTCGGGGCTGCCCTTTTCATAAGGGAAAGGATCCTTTCGGCCAGGGGGGAAGGGCAAGAGACTGCCTCCGCCTTCAGAGGGTGGGGCGCCGCCTCCGAGAGTTTCAGCCATCTGGATACGACCTGCCCGGAGCACTTCGGAGCAAGGTCCTGCGGTAAACGGGAGTGCAAACTGAGGATATATTCCATTGCCGGAGAGGAGATCGTGACGGGAGGTTTCTGCCCACTGGGGAACAGCGAAGGATCAGGATCCGCAAGACCAGATCACGTGGGGATCTTTCACTCCATCCTGGAAAAACACTTCCAGGGAGCCCAGTTTGACGCCCTGGAAAGAGAGGCGCGCGACACCAGGCCCCGGATAGGGATCCGGCGATGCACGACCACCATAGGCGGGAGGGCGATCTGGTCTTCAGTCCTCTTTTCGTCGCTGGGGTTTTTGCCGGTGCTCTCGCCCATCTCGGATGAGAGGATCTCAAGACTTGGATTAAGGAACTCCCCCACGGATTTCTGCGTAGCCATGAAGCTTTCGGCGGGTCACACGGCGCTTCTGGCAGCCGACCCGGGAATAGAACACATTTTCATCCCGAGCCTGATAAGGCGGACAAGGAAGACAGGTCCCTCACACATGTTCTGCATCTACACCGAGGCCGAGGGTTTCCTCCCCGAGGACGACCTTGGTCTTCCGGAGGGAAAGGTCATACGCCCCGTCTGGCACCTCGGGAACAGGAAACAGATGGCAAGATCACTGGAAAGAGAGCTTTTCAGGGTGGGTTACCACTTCACAATGCAGGAGATACAGGATGCGTTTCGCAAGGCCGACACCTTCGAGGAGGCTTTCAACAAGGATATCGCCCGGCTGGGGGACGCCTTCCTGGAGACCCTCTCCCGAAACGGAGAAAGGGGGTACGTTGGAATAGGCAGGGATTACGTCGTCCTGGATCCGGCCGCTTCATCCTCTACGGGGAGGATGTTCGCCACCGTCAGGGGGATGCCCTTCATCCCACAGGTCTTCCTGAGACATCTCTTTTCGGATATTCCCATCGACGACCTGGTGGAGAACGAATACTGGGAGCACAGCTCCGAGATCCTCAAGGCCTCCATCTTCACCGCGAGGCATGAAAGGCTTTTCCCTGTCAGACAAATGAACTTTGCCTGCGGTCCGGACTCCATCAAATTCATCATGGAGGACGCTATCTTCAGAAGGGCGGGAAAACCCTTCCTGCACTTGCTGACCGATGCCCAGACCAACAACGCTCCCTTTGTAACGAGGGCCGAGGCTTTTGAAAGGGTGGCCTCCCGGTGGCAGCCGAAGGAGACACCTCTGGAAAGGTTCTCCTTCGTCCGGAGATCGCCTGACGGGATCGAGGGAAGAAGATGGCTGGTACCCTGGATGGGCAACGCCAGCACCCTCGGAGCGGCCGCTGCAAAATACTGGGGGATAGATGCCATAGTGGCCCCCACCGATACGCCCGGATCCAGGGAGACCGCCGAAAGGCTCATCTCTACCGAGACCTGTTTCCCACTTAGGGGTGTGATCGGTGATCTGATATCCTTCCTGGAGCGGAAGGCCAGAGAGAAGGGTCAGGAGAGGGTATGCAGCGAGTATCTCGTCTTCATGCCCACCACGAGCGGACCCTGCCGGTTCGGGAAGTACGCAGAAGTGCTGGCCCTGAGTCTGGACAGCCTGGGATTCGGGAGCATTCCCATTGTCTCGCCTACGACAGAGAAGGGCTACCTCGACCCGAAGATCCTCGGCATAACCTGGCCTTTAATGACAAGGACCGGTTTTTTCCGCGACATCTACAACGCCATAAGGGCCGCGGACCTCTTCGACGACCTGGTTCTCCGCTTCCGCCCCTACTCTTTCGACAGGGGATCCTTCAACAAGACAGCCCGGGAAAGGCTAAGTCTTCTTGAAGAGACCTTCCGCCGGGAAGGGGCCTCTCTCAAGGGCATTGTTGAGTGGGGGAGGAGAACAGCTGAGGTCTTCAGCTCTCTCTGCCCTGAAAGCCATGAAAGATCCCCACTGGTCCTCTACCTGGGCGAGATCTACATGAGACAGCACGATCCTTACACTGGGCAAGTAGTCGAGCTGCTCGAGAGGGAGGGGCTGGAGATGGTCCGGGGACCGGTCACCGAGTGGCTGCGGTATGTCATCCATATAGCATCAAGGAAGAGTCCCGGACTGGAGTTGAAGGCCGCGGCCCTGTACATGAACTTCGCCGAGAAAATGATAGAAAGGGGCATGAACGACATCCTCGGCGACAGGAAGGTGCTGCCTCATCCCGAGGACACCCTTCCGGAAGTGGAGCGCGAGGGGATCTATCACTCCGATATAACCGGAGAATCATCAATATCCATCGGACTGTTCAACGCCTTCCTCTCGGGAAGGCTCAAAGAGGATCCGGAGAACCCCGTATGCGGGGTCTTCCACGTGGGGCCCTTCACGTGCATGCAGGAAGGGGTCGCCACTGCAAGGATAAAGGGAATGCTCAAGGCGAGAAGGAGGGTCGACCCTGGACTTGTCGCACCGGTCATGCACGCCTCTTTCGGGGAGTCCCCCAACCCGAACCTGGAGGCCGAAGTGGCCGCCTTCAGGGACCAGTGCCTTATCATGAGGAGGTCTTTGAAAGGGTCCCTGGCAAAAGCCCTCTAGGCCTCAGAGAGAGCCAAAGGAAGAGAGGGTGACAACCGCTGCCCCGACAACCTGTATCGAGAGGTTGTCGAACTCCCCCGGGGAGTACCTTTCTGCCGCTGTCATCGCCACCGAGGCCAGCAATGTCTGCTGCAGCGAGATGCCAGCCCGGGGGAAGAGGACGGCGAAGGAAAGACCGGTCATCGATGATACCAGCAGGCAGGTCAAACTGCCGACCCAGGTCTTTCCCAGAGAGGATCCTTGTCCTCCCCAGGCGGTACCGGCCATGGATGCCCAGGGATCGCAGAGTGTGGCCATGGCCGTCACGGCAGGACCTGTTCCGCCCGGTGCAAGGGATGCAAGTGCCGATCCCCAGAAATATGTGGAGAACCCGAAAAAACCTCTCCCCTCCCCCTCCTTTGCTATTGGTGACAGGAGTCGGCCCAGCGTCGACCTGTCACGGCGACCGGAGAACCTGGCCGCTTCAAGGAGGGCCAGAACGGCAGCCGGAAGGATAACACAGGTCCTGTAAACGCCGATCCCCCACAACGGGAAGACAACCAGGGGAAAGACTAGGCCCATTAACCTGAGCATCTTGCGGCCTATCTGTCCGGGGCCCCTGACAAGGAGGAGGACCGCCGCTACGCTTGCCATTATCACCAGGACCAAGGGGTACGCCTCTTTGGACATTGTTCAAATACCTCCTTGCCTGAAGGTGGCGCCAGATGGTACAAGGGAAGCCCAGGGGCATTAGAGCGAAGACGGACTGCCCGACAGGGCGTGGAGGTGAGCTATGTCTTTCCTTGATCTGGCAAGGGAACGAAGAAGCGTAAGATCCTACAGGACCGACCCGGTCGCCAGGGATGCCATAGACAGGTGTCTTGAGGCTGCCAGGCTGGCCCCGTCGGCCTGCAACTCGCAGCCATGGCGCTTTGTTGTGGTTGACACTCCGGAGTTTCTGGAGAAGTTCGTCGAGGCCGCCTATTCGGGGATCCACACCATGAACGCCTTCGCCAGGACAGCCCCCGTCCAGATAGCTGTCGTTCGCGAGAACGCCAGAACGGCCGCCCGTTTGGGCGGTTTCATCAGGGGCGTGGACTTCACCCTGATAGATATCGGTATAGCCTGCGAACACCTCGTCCTCCAGGCGGCGGAAGAGGGAATAGGAAGCTGCATCCTCGGGTGGTTCAACGAAAGATCCGTAAGGAAGATACTCGGGCTGCCCCGCAGCGCAAGGGTCGACCTCCTGATATGTATGGGGTACGCAAAGACGCCAGGCCCCGCCCTGAAACACAGAAAGACCCTGGAAGATATTCGGAGCTACCTTTGAACCAACCTGCTCTCCCCTTGCACAAGGTCGGCACAGACGAAAGCTTCCGATTCCTCCCCAAGGGCGGAACGGGCCATCCTTCCGATATGGAAGGACGCAGCAGTATGTGAACTCGAAGGACCGTGCATAACGGGACCCATTACGTGGTTGAATATGCTCGATGGACCCATGGAAGCTCCCCTTTCATGATCCGAAAACCTGCCAGTCCACATCCAACAGTATAAGGTATCGAAAGCAACCTGGACCTTACCGAGGGTTTGTATCGTATAATCCATGGTATAAAACCTGAGACAGGAGGAGACGTCATGCCTAAGAAGATCCTTGTCTGTGTCGATATGGGCAGGATGGCCGACCACCTTGTTGAATACGGACACAGTCTTGCTCACCGCCTGGAAGCGGAGGTGGCCTTCATCAACGTTCTTCCAAGTCCGCACCTCTGGAAGGGCTACGGCACCTGGATCAACCCCGACGTGACCAGGGAGGCGGAAGAGAGCGCCCGCAAGAAGATCCAGTATCTGATAAGGATAGCCGAAGAGAAACACCCCGAGTTCTCGTATCAGGAACACGCTCATGACCGCCCTCACGAACACGAGATCTTCATCGGACAGGGCGACTCGGCCGAAGTGATCATCGATACAGCAAGGAGACTGGACTTCAACCTGATCATCATAGGATTCAAGGGTGTCAGCGGCATCCAGCAGATGATGGTCGGAAGCACCACTACGAACGTCTCCAGGTACGCCCACTGCTCGGTACTGATCTACCGGCCCGGTTTCGACCCGTTCTAGGACCTGTCCAGGTGATCGCTTGATCCGCTGCAGCAGCATCTCCCTCACCCTGGGGGGGAAGAAGATATTCGACAACCTGACCCTGGCGGTCCCGACCTCCTCCCGAATGGGGGTTGTAGGCGACAACGGGGCTGGCAAGACAACCCTTTTCCGAATGATAGCAGGGGAGATCCCCCCCGACAGGGGGGAGATCTCCTTTCCTTTGCGCTGGCGCCTGGGTTACCTCCCCCAGGACCTTGTAGAGATAGGAAACGCCCCCCTTATGGAACTCCTCAAGGAAAAGACCGGATTGACCCACGTCGAGAAAGATCTCAATGAGGTCCGCAACAGGCTTTCGGGACTGAAACCCCATTCCGCGGAGAGGAGCTCTCTCCTTGACCGTCATGACAGGCTGGTCTTCTCCTATGAAGCCCTGGACGGGTACGGATTCGAGGCGATGGCTGCGAAGATACTTAAAGGACTGGGGTTCAGGAGCGGCGACAGGGATCGAATGTCGGGAGAGTTCTCCGGTGGATGGAAGATGCGCATATCCCTGGCGTCACTTTTGCTTTCAGGACCTGACGTCCTCCTTCTCGACGAACCAACCAACCATCTCGATACGGAGAGCATGGAGTGGCTGGAGGGATACCTCGCATCCTTCCGGGGCACCCTGCTGGCCATATCCCACGACAGACGCTTCCTTGACAAACTGACCGGGACCACCGTGGAGATATCCGGCGGGAGGGCACGTTCCTACCCTGGCAACTTCTCGGAGTACGTCACGAAGAGGTCCCGGGAGCTGGAAGAAGCAGAAAAGCTGGCAAAGAGGCAGGAGAAGGAGGTTGCAAGGACGGTCAGTTTTATCGAGCGCTTCCGATACAAGGCATCAAAGGCGGCCCAGGTACAGAGCCGCATCAGGGCGCTGGACAAGATCGACAGGATCGAGACCGCCAAAGCCTCGAGGAGAGTCTCAATGAGATTCCCTCCATGTCCCAGGAGTGGTCTTGAGGTTATCAGCGCCATCGAAGTTGAACACTCCTACGGAGATAACAGGGTCTTCTCCGGGGTCAACCTCTCCATCAGGCGGGGCGAGCGGGTGGCCCTGGTCGGGGTGAACGGCGCAGGGAAATCGACCCTTACAAGACTCCTCAGCGGGGAGGAGAGACCGACCCGGGGAAGTATCTCCCTGGGGCACAACGTAAAAAGCGCCTTCTTCTCCCAGGAGAGCTCGAAAAATCTCAATTACGGCAACTCAGTATGGGACGAGATAAGGAACGCCCCTTCCCCCTGCACGGAACCCCAGCGCAGGAACCTCCTAGGATGCTTCCTCTTTTCGGGGAGCGACATCGAAAAACCGGTCCGGGTACTCTCCGGCGGGGAAAGATCCAGGCTGGCCCTGCTCAAGATCCTTCTCAGGCAGACCAACCTGCTCATCCTGGACGAACCCACCAACCACCTTGACATGGTCACCAGGGACCTCTTCCAGGAAGCCCTCCTCGGCTACGGCGGAACTATCGTTATCGTCTCCCACGACAGGGACTTCCTGGACAACCTGGTCACCAGGGTCATTGAGGTCAGGGATGGGGGTATATTCGACTACCCGGGGAACTACTCCTACTTCATCGAAAAGAGGGCGGAGAAACCGGCCCAAAGCGGACCGCAGACAGCAGGAAGAGCCTCCGCTGACAACCCGGTCAGGATAAACCTCAGGGAGGAGAAGAGGGCCGATGCAGAACGCAGGAACCGGCTTTACAGGAACAGGAAGAAGTTCCTCGAAGAGCTGGAACCTCTCGAAACAAAGATCGACAGGACCGAGGAGAGGATCGGTGAGATAGACCTTTCTCTCTCCGCCCCCTCTACACTGTCAGACTCCGGAAAAGTCAAAGAACTTCTTCTGGAGAGAGCTGACCTTGAAAGGACGCTCTTGCCCCTGATGAAAAGATGGGAGGAACTGATGAGATCGCTGGAGGATGCGGGTCAGGAGATCCACTGACTCCGGATCCCTGCTAACTCTCGAGAAGGGGCTCGGGATCCACCATCATTCCCTGAAGGCTAAGGCCAAAGTGCAGATGGGGTCCGGTCACCCTCCCACTCCTGCCGGCAAGCCCGATAATATCCCCGGCCGACAGGGTCTCTCCCTCCTCTGCAAATCTGCTGGAAAGGTGCATGTAGACCGATACCACACCTCCCCCGTGGTCAAGATATATGCATTGACCGGCGTAGTAGTGTTCAGCCGAAAGGACCACCGTACCGTCAGCGGCGGCCCTGACGGGATCGCCTTCGGCAGCCCGGTAGTCCACTCCCCGGTGGGGAGCGCGGGGCTGGTCGTTGAGGATCCTCCGGAAACCGTATGGACTGGTAATTTTACCCGGGACGGGACGGACAAAAGGGATAGCCCACACCCTCGACCTGGTGAACGTGGAGAGGGCTCTGGCCGTCTCCTTGCGCTCCCTGGCGATCCGCTCCAGTACCTCCCTGGGAGGGTCCACCATCTCCTGGGGGAGGGATAGTTTCTGCACGGGGAAGTCCACGTGGCGGACGTTGACCTGCCTGGTGACCGACACCGGTTTGCCTCCGACGGAGGACCGGACCTCCAGGGTCTTTGCCCCCGGCTTCGAGCTCCCCACATCGGTCCCGAGGAGGGTCATGGCCTCACTGGTCTGACCGGATCGCTCCACCGCAAGGGGTATCTCCTTCCCCTCCCAGAAGATCACCACCTCCTCCAGCGGCCTCTTGGACGAAACAAAAACAAGGAATGGCCTTCCGATGGAGGTTTCCACGGGGGCTATCACGTTGACCGCCAGAGAAGGACGGGCTGCCGCAGACCCAAGGAACAGGAACGTCGCGGCAGCGACCAGTAACCTGAACACCGTCATCGAGGGCGATCGCGGCCAGGCCATCATTTCTCCGCCAGCCCCTGATCGCAGGCATCGCCTCCGTCAACGAAGGATACGCTTGCGAGGGGCTTCTCATTAACCACAAGAGCGAGGACATCGGATCGAGCGTAGTGACCGGTCACATCAAGATCGAAGCGGCTTTCCGCTATGGCCCCAGGGTCGAGGTCCGCAAAGAGGATCTCCTCCCTGTCCCTGACAGGCCCCGCAAGGTATTGACCCATAGGACCGATGATCGCGCTTCCGCCGGGGCACATGATATCCGGCTGGTCCTTCAGGTCGGTGAAACAGGCAAGGTCTTCGGGATACATAGACTTGTGAACATACTGGTTCACGGAGAGGACGAAACATCTGCCCTCAAGGGCAATGTGACGGATCGTAGCCTGCCACTCCTCGCGGGAATCCGCCGTCGGTGCAAGGTAGATAGTTGTACTCTTGCCGTATATCGCCGCCCTGGCGAGAGGCATGTAGTTCTCCCAGCAGATAAGTCCGCCCATCTTGCCGTAGGGGGTATCGATCACGGTCATGGTGCTGCCGTCCCCCTCACCCCACAGGATCCTCTCCGATCCCGTTGGTTTTAGTTTGCGGTGTTTCCCAAGAAGTCTCCCGTCGGGGCCGAAGTAGAGGATGGTGCAGTACAGGGTCCCGCCATCCCGTTCAATGACGCCCATCACCAGGTAGGCCCCGTTCTTCCTGGCAGCCTCCCCCAAAGCGGCGGTGGTCTCTGATGGCACCTCCACGCTGTTCTCGAAGTACCTCCGGAAATCTTTCCTGCCCCCGGGAGATCGGCTACCCACCACTGTCCCGAAGGTCAAACCCCGGGGGTAGGCAGGGATAAAGGCCTCGGGGAAGACCACGATCCTGGCGTTCTCCCGGCCACAGACATCCATCAGATCCAATGCCTTCTGGACCGTGCCCTCCCTGTTCATGATCACGGGGGCAGCCTGGACTACGGCTACCCTTACTGTATCTGCCCCCGGGTCCATCTTCATTCTACTGTTCTCTTCCCCTCGATTACCGACAAGGCCTCATCCAGTGCTGCACCGGTATCATTGGAGAACCCTTCACCGGACAGGATCTCGCCCAGCGCCGAAAGGAAGAGGACAATGTTCCTCCGGTTGGAGCCACTACCCATAAGCCCGATCCTTATGATCTTGCCCTTGAGGTCCCCAAGCCCGGACCCGACCTCTATGGAGTACTCATCCATGAGCCTTCTTCTGACGAGGGCCTCGTCCACCCCCTGAGGCATCTTCACGGAGGTAAGGCTCGGAAGCCTGTAGGCCGGTTCGACCAGAAGTTCCAGGCCCATTGCCTCCAGTCCTGCCCATAGCGCTTCTGCGTTATACCTGTGACGGGCAAACCTGTTCTCGAGCCCCTCCTCGGCGATAACCCTCAAACCCTCGTTCAGCCCGTAAATCATGTTCACAGGGGCTGTATGGTGGTAGAACCTCTCCTCGCCCCAGTAGCGCATGATCATGGTCAGGTCGAGGTACCAGCTCTGCACCTTGGTCTTACGACCCTTGATATGCTCCACGGCTTTCGGCCCTACTGTTACAGGTGCAAGTCCCGGGGGGCAGGCAAGGCACTTCTGGCTTCCGCTGTAGACCATGTCCAGACCGAGGCGTTCCACGGGTACCTCCATTCCTCCCAGGGACGTCACGGCATCGACTAGCATAAACATGCCTGCCTCATGTACCAGGGATGCGATCTCATCCAGCGGCTGAAGAACCCCGGTGGAGGTCTCGGCTTGGACTATCCCCAGGAGTTTTGCGTCAGGATTGGCCCTGATGGCCTTTTCGACTTCCCCGGGATCCACGGGCCTGCCCATCGGGGCGTTGACCTCCACCACCCCGGCGCCGCACCTTCCCGCAACGTCCTGCATCCTTGACCCGAATACCCCGTGGGAGCAGACAATGACCTTGTCGCCCCTCTCGATCATGTTCACACAGGCCGTCTCCATCCCGGCGCTCCCCGTGCCGGACATGGCCACCGTCAGATCGTTACCGGTCTGGAATACCATCCTCAGCAGATCCCGGGTCTCGTCCATTATGGCGACGAAATCCCTGTCCAGATGGCCGAGGGTCGGTTCAGACATTGCCCTGAGGACCCTCCCCTCTACCGGTGTGGGTCCGGGACCCAGGAGGATCTTTTCAGGCACCTTTCTCACGCGTTTCGCTGGATCCATTTCAAGCCCTCCCTGTCGTGGAAAAAATAATGCCCCTTGTCCTATCTTTTTATCCCGGTACCTGGGTCTGATACCGTCGCCAAAGCACCCTGCTCTCTCCGGGAAGCGGCGAAACTCCCCCAGGAGTAGAGCCCCAGAGCGACCCAGATGCAGACAAATGTTACCACCTTCGGCATATCCAGTGGTTCGCGGAATACAGACACCCCGAGGAAAAAGGTAAGGGTGGGGGCGATGTACTGCAGGAAGCCCAGGGTGGTCAGCTTCAGCCTCCGGGCACCGTAGGCGAACCATAGCAGGGGAAGCGAAGTAACGGCCCCTGTAGATACCAGGAGAATGTCCTGCACGGGGTTCCCCGCAAGGAAAGCCCCACGATACCGGACCCCGGCGACAAGAAGGAAGAGGAGAGCCGGGATAGAGAGGAAGGCCGTTTCGGCGAAAAGACCCGGCAGGGAGTCGATCACTACCTTCTTCCTGATCAGGCCGTAGAAGGCAAAACTAAGCGCCAGTCCCAGGGCCACCCAGGGAAATCTTCCGTAACGGATGACCTGGAAGAGCACCCCGACAGAGGCGATCGATATGGCCAGCCACTGGACCCTCTCCATCTTTTCCCGAAAAAAGACAAAGCCGAAGAAAACCGTTACCAGAGGGTTGATGTAGTACCCAAGGCTAGTCTCGAGCACTTTATCGGCGTTGACGGCCCAGATGTAGATCAGCCAGTTGGCCGCTATGAAAAGGCTGCTTAATGAAAGCAAGGCAGCCCTGCGGGGGCTTCTAAAGGCGACGGCCATGTCCCTTCGGCGCCCCTGGAAGATCATTATCATCGCCACGAAAACCAGCGACCAGATTATCCTGTGGGAAAGAATGCCCAGGGAGGGGACGTTCACCATCAGTTTCCAGTAGACCGGGAGCAGTCCCCAGGCCGTATATGCGGCGATGGCCGCCTTCAACCCCGATCCGGTCTCTTCCCTGGACAGATCCGATGCTTCCATTCTGTTTCATCCTCCCGAATCCTCTTTGAAACTGTTACTATTAGACTTCAAGATGGCGACCGCCAGGAGAAAAAAAGGAGGCTCAAGGGATGGGACGTAAAAGCATTGCTACGCTTCTTCTGCCACCGTTGGTCATCTTTTCGGCGATCACCGTTTACCACCTGTTGTGGATACCCTCTCCCAACCCCGTCTACGCCACCATCAGGGCCTCGGGCATATTGGCCTACGCTTTTTCCTTCCTGGCGATAGTAGCTTCTGCGTTCCCCAGGGAGATCACACGGCTTACCGGAGACCCCTTCATCAGGGCACACCACATCTTCGCTGCAGGAGGGCTTGTCTTGATGGCCATCCACGGACTCTCGGTCCTTTTATTCTTCAGAACCCTCTCGGTGTTCGTGCCGGACCTTGGAAGTCTTCGCGATTTTCTCATGTTCGGAGGGAGGGTGGCACTCCCCCTTTTCATATTAACGGCTGCCACGGCAAGGTTCAGCCGCTCCGTCCCCTTCTGGAGGAAGATACACATCCTCAACTACGCCGCATTCTTTCTTGTGACCGCCCACGCGCTGATGATAGGAACCGACTTCGACTCTACATCCATGAGGGCACTGGCCTACGCCCTTTCAGCCGCTGGCGTCTGGTGCCGGTGATCAGGTTTCTCAGGAAACCCCGCGGCTCACGCTAACCTCCAGGGCCTTCACAAGATAGCAGACCGTCTCCGTAACTGGCACTTCAAGGCCTGCCCGGATGCCTCTTCTCATGATCTCGCCGCTTATGGCCTCTATCTCGGTCCTGTTGCCCGACAGGATATCCTGAAGCATCGATGGCCGGTTTCCCGATGTCAGTTCAAGGATCTCCAGCAGAGCCGACCACTGCTCGTCGGGGTCAAACGGTATGCCTTCGGCATCAGCCACTGACACTGCCTCACGGCAGAGGGACTCCATAACCTTCCTGGCAAAGGGTGAACCCAGGATCTGGGCGTTGGATGAGCGGGTCAGGGCCGCCACGGGATTAACACCGGCGTTGACGATGACCTTTGCCCAGATCGCTCTCCAGGGTTCGTCTTCAAGATCGGCGTTGAAGCCTGCGGCCCGGAAAAGCCCGAGAACATCTTTGGCATCAACCCCTGGTGTTACCGGGGCGAAACGGATAAACCCGTCCCCTCCGCAGTAGACCACTCCCGGCTCCGGCCTGAAGGCTCCGTAACTGATAGATCCCGCAAGAAGTTTTCCTTCGGGGACGTGCTCCTGCAGTGCTTCCACGTTCCCGAGTCCGTTCTGCAGGGTCAGGACCCATCCATCGGGGGAGAGAAGGCCCTTAAGGTTGGCTGCCACCTCCGGGTTCTGCCAGGACTTGACAAGGACTATCACAAGGTCGGCAGGGGGACAGCTGGAAGGATCGTCGTGGATCTCCAGGCACACCGTCCTGGTCTTTTGGCCGGATCCTCCGTAAACCAGTCCGCGGGACCTTATCCTTTCAACATGAATTCCCGGGCGAGAAAGGCAACGGACAGGCATGCCAACCTCGTGGAACTGGACTGCCAGGCGACTCCCCAGGGCTCCGCATCCATAGATGGTTATCGTGACAGATCACCCTTTCCTGTCTAGTCCCAATTACCCTCCCCCTCCTGTCTGGGCCGGGAGAGACCTTTGCCGGCCATCCAGGTAAGGAAGGGCGTCAGGATATATATTATCGTGCTGTTTCCCATTATGAAAAAGGATGCCACCATGCCCAAAACGGCAAGCACCGGCGCGACCATGCTCCTCCGCTTTCCTGACCTGACCCTCTCGGGGTCTATATCGCTGTCTACCAGCCTGTTGCCTGATGTGGCGTACCACCAGTTGGCCATCATCAGGGACCCAAGTACAAAGATGTTCAGGTGGAATATCAGGTCTGCCTCCAGAATGTCCATGAACCTGCTTAATGTCGACGTGGAGAAGGGGACCAGACATACGGCCGCAAGGAAAAGGAGGTTGATCGCCAGGTGGACGGGATCGGTCCTTCTTATCCGGGTGCTCTGCCTGTGATGCCAGATCCAGAAAAGAGACAGGAGAAGGAAACTGATGAGGTAGTTCATGAGAGGATCCCCAAGCCCCTCCACAAAGGCATCGAAGGCCTTCCTGTCCAGCCTGACGGAATATGAGGGGGCCCTTATGTCCAGGACAAGGATGGTCATCGCCACGGCGAAGATGCCGTCCGCCAGGGCCTCGATACGACCCTTCGAGAGAGTGCCTTCACGGATCCTTTTGTCCTGCGGCAACCTTCATCCCCCCTCTTGAAATATTAACGACCTCTACATTATATCTGCGAGAACAGGCTTCTGCATACATAAATTAGGCAACAAAGGTCCTTTTCCAATATAATTCTTGTTGTCTCCGGTCCATCAGTCTTCACCCGAGGAAAGGGGGCTCGAGCCGCCTTGGATCCCTCCAGGAAGAACCGTTTTGTCCTCCTTGTCGCCCTTGTCATCCTGTGGGTCATGCTCACGGGGTCTTTCGAGCCGGCTTCACTGGGTGCCGGGATAGCAGTAAGCGCTCTCATTGTCCAGCTGACCTGGAGGCCGCTGCTTCTGGGCACACGTCACGTGGGTGCCCCCTCAGCCCGCCCCCTTGACATCAAACCCCTGGAGATATTGAAAATATTTCCCCGCTTCATGTTCGACATTCTCAAGGCCTCGGCAGAGGTGGCTATCATCGCGCTCAAGCCGCGAATAGATATCAGGCCTGGCATAGTAAGGGTGGATTCACACCTCAAGAACAAGACGGCCCTGGTCTTCCTGGCAAACTATATCACCCTCACGCCTGGAACACTCACCGTAGATATCGACACGGCCCGCCACCACGTGTTCATCCACGCCCTCGATCTTGGAACACTTGACGCCCCGGATATCCGCAACGAGGTAGCCATGCTCGAGAAGCGTCTAGGGAGGGTCCTTGAATGATAACGGCGATGATCTGGGCACTGATGATCTCAGCCGCCCTGGGTTTCTGGCGGGTCATAGTGGGCCCTACGGTCCCTGACAGGATAGTGGCAGCCGATGCCCTTTCAATTATAATGACCACTACCCTCGCCCTCCTGGGGCTGGTTTTCAACAACCCTGTCTTCCTCGATATCGCCATAGCCTTCGCAGTACTGGCCTTTGCGGATGTCCTGATCATGGCCAAGTTCTTTGAACACGGAGAGCTGCACCTATGAGCACGTTATTTCGCGAGTCCGCTGCCTATGTGCTGATGGCAGGGGGCGCGTTCTTCTCTCTGGCCTCCGTTATAGGCATCATAAGGTTCCCGGATATCTATACCCGTATCCATGCGGGCACAAAGGCCCTTACGGGAGGGGCCACCCTGATCCTTCTCGGTGCCGCTCTCTACACTCCTTCGTGGCAGATATCTGCAAAACTTTTCCTGATAGCCGCATTCCTTATGGCGACCAACCCCATCGCTTCCCATGCCATATCCAGGGCCTGTTACCGCCACGGGATGAGACCCGGATTGGCGTTCATCGACGAATACGGCCATTCAGGGGAAAAGGGGGACAGAACATGAGCCTGTCATTCATGATCTTCCTCTATGTTTTTCTGATCGCCACCGCCCTGGTCATTTCTGCCATAAACGACATCCTGAGCGCAGTGATAACCCTTTCAGTGTTCGGGATCCTCCTGGCCACTGCCTTCGCGATACTGCAGGCACCGGATGTGGCCCTCACACAGGCAGTGATCAACTCAGGCATTGTCACTGCTCTCTTCCTGGTAGCCTTCTCTCAGACCGAAAAACCTGAATGCTACAGCGAGGAGGAAGAAGAATGAGCATCAGGCCCTTCATCTTCCGCATCGCTGCGCTGATACTCTGTGTATCCCTTGGACTGATGCTGTTCCGGGGGATCGCCGCCCTGCCGGTACCGGAAAAGGTCATCGGACCCGCCGGCCACTATCTTGCCCGCACCGCCGGGGAGACGGGGGCAAGGAATGTCGTGGGCGCTATCCTGTTCGACTACAGGGCTTTCGACACCCTGGGCGAATCCACGGTCATTTTCACGGCCGTATGCGGCATAGCCATGCTCTTTTCCAGGAGAAAGTTCCACCGGTCATCAAGAGGCCTTTCGTTCATCGCAAAGAGGGGGATAGGGATAATGGTGCCCTTCCTGCTGATGTACGCTTCGGTGATAATCCTCTTCGGCCACTTGTCGCCAGGCGGAGGTTTCCAGGGGGGCACCATCTTTGCGACGGTGACGGTACTTCTCTGCGTTGTCTACGGTTCAAGTTTCGAGTCCCAGTACTTCCCCCCCCCGGACAAAGGATATCCTTGAATCCGGCGGTGCCCTTCTCTTCTCCGGGATAGGGCTGATAGGGCTTGCCGCCGGAACGGGTTTTCTTTCAAACATCGCCGCCGGTTTCCCGGCCGGCACTTTCGGATCATTCCTCAGCGCGGGTTCCGTTCCAATACTGAACGTAGCGGTAGGCATGAAGGTCGGAGCGGGGCTCTCGACGATCTTCTACAGCATGATCAAGATGCTTGATGCCGAAAACGATCATATTGAAGGAGGCAGGCCCAGGTGATATTGCTGAGTTACGCCACCGCGATAATAATCTTCTGCATCGGCCTGTATACCATCATGGTAAGGAGGAACCTTTTCAAGACCGTACTGGGACTTGCGCTCATGGAATCTGCGGTACTTCTTATCATTGTCTCTTCAGGTTATATACCCGGCGGAGTTCCCCCGATCGCTCCATTCAGCGGCCAGGCGGTCAACCCCCTGCCGCATGCATTCACCCTCACGGCCATAGTGATCGGGGCCAGCGATATCGCACTTGCGTTGGCTTTCATCGTGAAGCTGCACAGGCACTACAGAACGGTCGACCTCGACAGGATCAGGGGGCTGCGCGGATGACTCTCGTCCTTGCGATAATGCTGCCTCTCCTGTCAGCATTCCTGATACCTTTTTTCCACCTGGCAAGGAAGACCCTCTCCGCCGGCCTTATCAGCATCATGGGGCTGGCCTCTATCTCGGCGGCCCTGGCCGCTGCGTACACGGGCTGGTACTCACCAGCGGTTTCGCTGATGGGTGGATGGGCTCCCGACATAGGCATCGCCCTCGTGGGCGACAGGCTCTCCTCGGCATTTCTTCTGTTGACCTCTATCGGGAGCGGAGCTGCATTGGCCTGCGCGCTGGAGAAGTTCGGAGGAGGGCCCTGGAGGTTCTATGCCCTCTTCTTCCTGTTGCTCGGGTCCATGAACGGGATACTCCTCACGGGGGATCTTTTCAACCTTTTCGTCTTCTACGAGATCTTTTCAGTGGCCGCATACCTTTTGGTGGCCTTCTCCATGTCCTGGCAGGCTCTTGAGGCGGGACTCAAGTACCTGGTCCTTGGTACCATAGGGGCTCTTTTCATCCTCCTGGGGACAGCTTTCACCTTCATGGCTACAGGTGTCCTCAACATGGCTCTCCTGGCCGAGGCGCTTGCCTCGATCCCCAGGGAGACATTGACGGCTATATCTGCATGCCTCGTGCTTGGCCTAACGATCAAGACAGGGGCCTTTCCGGTCCATTTCTGGCTCCCCGACGCCCATTCCTCTGCCCAGACCGCAGTAAGCGCGCTTCTGTCGGGAGTGCTGATCAAGGTCTCGATCTACGCTTTGATGCGGGTCTGTTACATCTTTTTCCTCGGGACGAACGGAACCGTGTTCCTTGCTATAACAGTCACAGGTTCCCTTTCCGTCCTGGGAGGTCACCTTATGGCATTGAGGCAGGACGACATCAAGAGGCTGCTGGCCTATTCCACGGTGGCCCAGATAGGGTACATCCTCATAGGAATCGGGTGTGCCAGCGCCGCCGGGGCCGCAGCAGCAGTCTTTCATACCTTCAACCACATGCTTATGAAGATGGGCCTCTTCATAACCGCCGGCAACCTTTCGGAAGAAAAGGGGACCAGGGAGATATGCGGACTTACAGGGTTATGGAAGAGTCACCCCGTATGGGTCGCCGCCTTCGCCGTCCTCTCGGCTGCCATAGTTGGCATGCCGCCGATGAACGGCTTCATGAGCAAATGGTTCATCATCCTCTCCTCAGCCGGCGCGGGGACAGTCATTCCTGCTCTTGTCATAGCTGCGGGCACGGTAATATCGGCGGCCTACTACCTCAGGATCCTTTCAGCGTTCATTTCACCTGGGGAGGGATCCTCCAGTGGCCTTCCGCCGTCTGTTCCCCGCAAGCCCCGGAGGAGAAGCATCTCTTTCGCTATCGTTGGAAGTTTTGCCCTTTTATGCCTCGTCCTGGGTGTAATGGCCTTCTCCCCGTTTTTCAGGGAATGTTTCTCTTCGATCGGTCAAACGGCCGTTGATGTGGAGGCTTACGTAGGACTGGTGACAGGAAGATGAACCTGCGAAAAAGGATACTGATACTCTAGAAAGAGGCATGAAATGATGTTCGACACAGCTCATGAACTGTTCAGGATCGATACGTTCTCCATGGTGATGTCCGCACTGGTGGTCTTCATGACAGTAGCGGTCTCGATCTACAGCCCAGGCTACTGCGAAGAGAGAACCACCTTCAGAAGAGCCGTTTTCTACGGGGCACCCTGGCTTTTCTGTCTCTTCTCCTGCCTGGGGGTCGTCTCGGGCAGCTGGTTCATGTTCACTATCTCCGTTGAACTCTCCTCCCTGGCCCTCTTTTTCATCATCCTCCTCCAGGACCCGAAAGCCGCCCGGCTTTATATCTTCTCCCAGCTCCTGGGAGCGGGGTTTTTACTCACGGGAACTGCTCTCCTGGGCGCCCTGACGGGGGCCACAGCGATAGGCCCGGTCCCGGGTGATATACTTTGGCTCTTTCTGACCGGTCTTGGCTTCAAGGCGGCCTTCCCCGTTCTGCATTTCTGGTTGCCCCAGGTACACGGGAAAGCCCCTACACCGGCAAGCGCCCTTCTTTCAGGTTTTGCTGTCAAGATAGGGGTCTTCGGCATCGCCAGGCTGGTATCGCCCGACACCGGAACTGTTCTCCCATTCCTGGGATCCGTCATGGCCATTTACGGTGTCGGCCAGGCTCTGCTGCAGCACGATGCCAAAAGACTTTTGGCCTACCATACCGTTAGCCAGCTGGGATATATCGTCACTGCCCTGGGGGCGGGGACCAGCCTGGGCATAGCCGCAGGGTTCTTCCACACGGTGGCCCACGCCCTCTTCAAGGGCCTTCTTTTCCTCTCTGTGGGAACCCTGGAAAAAGTCTACGGAACAAAGGACCTGGATCACCTTGGAGGAGCAGCCAGGGAACTGCCCTTAACTTTTTCGCTCTTCCTTGTGGGAGCCCTGGCCATTTCCGGCTTCCCGGGGTTCAGCGGTTACGCCAGCAAGGCCATGGTAAAAGCGGCCCTCTATGAGATCCCAAACCCGTTATGGTACTGGGCTCTGCAGGCCGCAGGAGTGGGAACTGTGATATCCTTCTGCAAGGTAGGTTACTTCGCCTTTATCAGGGAACGCGACCCGGGTCTTCGCCCCCACCGGGAACATATGCCAGGAGGCAGAAAAGACCTCATGAGGAACACGGGAATGGCGCTGCCTGCCGCCGCAACGTTGACACTGGGCATATTCCCGGGATTCTTCGCGGGCCTTGGCGGCCTGGAGAGCAATTCCCTTTTCGGGATGAAGGATCTCCTCCCTGCAGCGGCGACCTTTGCCCTGGGAATATCATTATTCTGGATATTGAGGAAATGGTTCGGATCGGGAAAGCACGAGATCCCCGACATCGACACTCTCATTTCGAAGGGCAGCCGACTCTCAGCGCCGGTATTCAGCATATTGCAGTCGATGAACTGCGGCCTTCTGCGTTTCTATATCGCTGCCGTCGTTGCCGCCGGACTGGCCCTGATGTTCCTGATGTAGCTCCCGTTGGACCAAAAACCATTTGAATGAACAGGAAAGGAATGATATGCATGAGCACAGACAAGGACGTCAAGAAGGAGATCCTGGTTCCCGGGGGGTACGCCCGAGCCTTCGAGGTGAAGGCCGGGGAGCTGTTCACCGTTACCGACATGGATGGGGGACAGATAGCCGATCTTGTGGCATTCAACGCAAGGGACCTTTCTGAGAAGCTCTCTCCTTCGCACACGCGGCTGGCACTCCACTCGATCAGGTTCAAAGTTGGGGACTCCCTGCGGACCAACCTGCGGCGGCCCATGATGGAGATCGTCGAGGACACGGTAGGTACCCACGACATGCTTATACCCGCTTGCGACGAACAGAGGTACAGCGTCGACTACGGTATCGATAACCACAGAAGCTGCGTTGCAAACTTCGAGGAGGTACTTGTCCCCTGGAGGATAGAACGGAGCGGGATACCGGATCCCCTCAATATATTCGAGAACGCCTCAATTGACTCCAACGGCGCCCTGGTCCACCTTCCCGTCGTCTCCAGCGCCGGTGACAACATCACCTTCAGGGCACTGATGGACCTGGTCTGTGCCGTATCGGCCTGCCCCATGGACCTGAACATCACCGGCGGGGACAGGATAACGGATATCCTTGTGACGATAAGGGACCGATAGGCAAGCATAAACTTACCTGGCAGATACCCTGCAACCTAGAACTTTCTGCTGTCGTAGGCCCAGTGAAGGAGGGCCTGCCGTTGCCTGCTCCGGCAGTGAAGGTCGCCTGCAAAGCAGTTCTTCCTTATCTGGGCGATATGCCTTGTCATGGCTTTCCAGCGGGCTATCTGACGAAGGTCGTCGGGGCATCTGCGCCCCATGTAGTACCTGCAGTACCACTGGAACCAGCCCCTGGGGTCCTCGTGGTAGATCCACCCTTTCTGCACCCAGTATGAAAGGGGTTTTGAGGCGTTCAACCCGAAAAGGTTCAGGGCCGGGTCGTGGCGTTCATGGCAGAGCCTGGCATTCTCGAACCAGTAGTCAGGGAATTCCGCCCGGCAGTCGGTCATGTACTTGCCCCCGAAGACGCCCAGTTCAAGCATCTCTGCGGGGGTAAGGTCCGGCCTGAGATCGGGGTGAAAGTTCTTGCCCTCAGGCTCGGACAGCACATAGGTATAGCCCTGCTGCATGAGGTCGTTCACCGTTACTGTTGTTCCAGGGATCACGATATCCTCCAAAACCCGTCCAAAGAATCTTTTGCTTACAAGGGGAAAACGGGTAGCCTCTCCAGGAAGACCAGGTCCGACCCGTCGTAGCCGCCCTCTTCGAGCAGGACCGCCGCCTTGCAGACCACTTCTGCGCCGGCCTTCTCCAGGAGGCTCTGGACCGCCCTTAAAGACCCCCCTGTGGAGACCACATCGTCAACCACGCAGACCCGTTTGCCCTCTATCTTCTTCCTGTCAACTCCGTCCAGGACGAGGATCTGCTTGCCCTGGGTCGTAATGGAGAGGACCTCCTCCACCAGGGGTTCTTCCATGTAGCTTTTTACGGACTTGCGGACCGTCACGTAGTTGACGCCAAGCCGCCGGGCAATGGAGTGGGTCAGGGGTATCCCCTTGGCTTCAAGACAGACCAGCATATCGATCCTGCCCGCGGGTAGCCTGGAGGCCAGATCCTCGGCTGTCTTCTCCACCAGCTCGGTGTCGCCCAGCATAACGAAGGATGCGATGATAAGGTTCTCTGAAACCTTGACCTTGGGAAGCGCCCTTGTCAGACCTGCGACCTTAAGCTCGTAGAAACCGTTGCTCACAGCCCGAACACCACCTTGATGGCCAGTCCCGCCACCAGGCCGTAGAAGGGGTTCCACCTGGCCGAGACAAGCACCGTGCTGCCGATGACCATTCCCCATGGAGAAAAGCCGAAAGGACCTGCGAACTCCGGGGCCATGGCAAGGGCACCCTGGATGTTCGTGGCGAAGGTGACGAATGTTCCCAGAATGAACAGGAAACCAGCTATGGAGGAACGGTGAACGTACCTTCCGATTGTTGGAAGAAGTTTGAAGAGAAGGATGGCCGCCATGATGCCCATCATCAGGACCGAGGAGAGGAGAGGCCGGGGTGCCGTAGCGGTTCCGGATATTATGGCCTCCACCGGGCCTCCACCGAAGAGGGTGGAACCGATATCGGCCAGGCTGGAGTAGATCGCCAGGTGATCTATGTTGGTTTCGGCCCCTGCTATGCTTCCGGTTATCTTGCCGAAGCTTATGTTGGCGCCAATGTTAAGGCAGGCCAGGGCGAGGGCCCCGAGAAGTACCCTCCTGTTGGTCCAGAACTTCCACTCGATGTTGCCGAAACGGAAGCGCTCATTCGCGAGATCAGCCACGGGTTCGTCCTTCACCAGGGTGGGGTACCGTTTAAGGAAGTTGTAGGCCACAGTGGATACGATTACGGAGATAATTATCGTCTTGGCCAGATCCTTCGTCACGAACCAGACCGCCAGGGCCGAAGCCATGGAGACCATGCCCGAGTACTTCTCCGAGCGGAGCAGTTCTACAGAGACATAGGCCAGCATTATTCCGACGCCGGCCATCATGGACGTGACTATGATCGGGCCGATGAACTCGACTATCGCTTCGTTGAGCCCGAGCAACGATGGTATCAGCAGGAAGACCGCACCCCAGAAGACGAGGCTCAGGCGTTCCCTTATATCGTTGCCCATGGTCCCTGCGAGTGTGATGGTCTCGGCCTGGAAGGATATGGTAGCAACCGAGTTGAAGGCCAGAGAACCCACTATGCCTATGAGGAAGGCGATCGAAGTGGGCAAGGCCGCGAACCCGAAGCTCAGGGCAAGGATACCCTGGGGGATACCGTTAAGAACTACCGCAATTGCCGTAAGAATATCAGTGATCATGACAGCGGACACTCCTTATCTTACATTTACGCCCATGATGACGTTAATGTGAGGTGTTATATCGAAAAGAGTATAGCGCTGATGTCCTCCACAGAAAAGCCCTTCCCCGTATCTCAATCGACAGATTCTCTTTCGAAGCGGCTTACAAGGTCCCCGTCTTCGTCGGTTATCACAAAAGCGAAGGCCTTCCCCTCGGGATCAAGTTCGAAACGGACCATTCCGAGCGGCCCCTCGTCAAGGCCTTCCATCTCGCAGATGAATGTATCCCGGTTCCAGTGCCTGAGATCTGCGTCCACTCCCCTGGGCCCCATCCTCAGGAAAAATCTTCCCTGGTGCTGCATTACCCTGACCTTGCCCACTAGGGGGCTTTCGTAGACTCCCGCGTAAGCCGCAAAAGGAAGCGGTGGGTGGGCGTTTTTGGGCGGTTTTATCCCCTCGGCGGAACTTTTCAGCTGCTCCTGCCAACCCTCCAATGCCTTGCCCAGATGTTCACCCGGTGACGGGTTCCCGCAGTAGAGGTCGACAAAGGTCAGACCCAGCGCATCAGTTGCGGGCGTAACAAGGTTGGAGAGGATCACTATGCCCAGGTCCAGCTCCGGCACGAGCATGACAAGGGTGCCGCTCCCGGAGGTTGCGCCATTGTGCCAGATCAGGGGGTAGGGATGATACTCGGACTTCAACCAGCCCATGCAGTAGCTGTTCCTCCCGCTCCCTATGGGAGTCTGTGGTACATGGGTGGCAAGCAGGTTCTCCTGTTCCATGATCTTCGTGCCCTGGTAGGTTCCTTCACCCAGCTGGAATATCATCCATTTTGACATGTCGATGATATTCGAATTGATGCCTCCCGCAGGCCCATAGACATAGGGCCAATTGAAAAGGAACCAGTCCTCGGGGATGGCCTTAACCTTTCCCTCCTCCAGCAGGTGGAAGGTTGACCGGTCTGCCGTCAGGAGTAGCTCTGCCATCGAACAGGTCGTGGCCGACATCCCCAGGGGGTCAAGTATCCTTTTTTTGAGGTTCTGTCCCCAGGAAAGTCCTGTCTTGGCCTCAACTACTGCTGCCGCTGTCACCCACAGGTTGTTGACGTAGGAGAACTCCGACCTGAAGCTGTAAACGGGCGGAATATTGGCAGTGGAACGGACAATGTAGTCCCTGTCGAAACCGATCATCGCCAGGAAGTCGCCAGCGTAGGGCTTCATGCCACTGTGCTGGGCCATAAGGTCCCTGACCTGGAACTCCTCTGTGACCCAGGGGTCGGCCATGGCAAAATAGGGAAGGTGCATTATGACCCTGTCCTTCCAACCGACCTTCCCCTCCTCCACCACGGACGCCACCAGGGTGGCGGTAAAAGCCTTGGAGGTGGAACCGATCTGGAAGACGGTCCTGGTAGTTACAGGATCGACCCCGCCGAGCTTCTTTACCCCAAAGCCCTTCTGGTATATCAACTCCCCTCCCTGGACAACGGCCACTGCCATGCCTGGTATCTGGAAACTCTGAAGGGTTCTGGCGATCCTGGATTCTAAGTCCCTGAATATGACCTCAAGCTCAGGATCCGAAGGCCTTTCCTGCCTGGCAAGGGCCTGGGCTTCGAGTCCTGTGAACAGAAGAGGCACCAGAACAATGGCCAGGAACACTAGCCGGACACGGCCTTTCAACGCATAACGGATGTTTCCCACGGTATCACCTCCAGAATGGCTTGATACAGTCTTATTATCTATCATAGTAAGGGGGTATGAACAGGACAGTAAGACCCGATGCATTTTTTGACATCCACAAAACAGGCGTATAGTATTGAGCGACGATACTGCCCGACAACATGACACTGGCAAGGAAAAGGGAGACCATGGCGAAAAAAAAGAAGGCCGAAAAGGCTGAAAGACCTGACGGGACAGCCGAAGAAATAGAGGAGACCCAGGATTCGCCTTACTCCAGGTTCAGCGCCGATGTGCTGATCCTGAGGGACGAACTGGCCATTGACAGGACTCTCCTGGCAAACGAGAGGACCCTTCTGGCGTACCTGCGTTCAGCGGTAGCGCTGATCCTGGCCGGCTTTACCATGATCCACTTCTCTGCTGACGTTAGCTGGTTCTGGCTTGCCGGTTTCGTCTCCATCCCGGTGGGGGTCCTCGCCGGGCTGGTCGGTATAGTTCGGTTCAGGAACATGAACAGGATGATCACGCGCATCCGCAGGCAAATAAAGCAGGAAACACAAGAATCGGAAGAGATGGTGACGGGGTAAACACCAAGGGCGTGACTCGTTACTCGTACCCTGTCGCTGCGCTTGGGGCACCTTGTGATGCGTGACTGGGGAAACAGGAGCAGGGTCAACTGCGTAAACGGTGAACGGTCAACGGTGAACGGTAAACCCCACCCCAAAGCAAGGGCAAAAACCTACAAACATTTGCACCGCAGTGGTCGCAGAGGTGGACACAGAGAAAACAAAAACTTCTTTGTGTGAAGACCCTAAATCTAAAACATTTTCACCGCAGAGGGACGCAGACGAAGCACCTCGTTGGATCACCTCGGTAGGCTTCGCTCTGCCCTAGCTGGCGTACCGCCAGCTTAGGGTAGGAGAGCAAGAGACGAAGTGCCCCGACCGCAGGAAGGGGTAGAGAACCAGGATATTTCTATGGGTTGAAAAAACCAGTAACGAGTCACGAGTCACAAGGTGCCCCAAGCGCAGCGACAGGGTACAAGTTACGGCCCTTTGCACCGCAGACAAAGCCCCTCGCAGGGAAACCTCGGACGATGTCAGGAATGACGGCCATTCAGCCACATATCAGGACCCTTACCCTGGAACAACAAAGCCCTCCGCCGGGGTTGCCGGCGGAGGGCTTGCTAAAAAAACGGCTACTCCTCTTCCATGAAGGGGTAGCGGTAATGCCTCGGGGGCAGGAGGTTTTCCTTTACCGTCCTGGGACTGACCCATCTCAGAAGATTGAGCTGGCTTCCCGCCTTGTCGTTGGTACCCGACCTCCTGGACCCCCCGAAGGGCTGCTGCCCTACTACAGCTCCAGTGGGTTTGTCGTTGATGTAGAAATTCCCGGCGGCATACCTGAGCCTTCGGCAGGCCTCCATCAGGCAGTAACGGTCTTTCCCGAACACTGCGCCGGTAAGCGCGTAGGGCGATGTCTTGTCGCACAGCTCAAGGGTTTCGCTGTAGGCGCTGTCCTCGTAGACGAATGCTGACAGGACCGGCCCGAATATCTCTTCCTGCATCGTTGCAAAGTACGGGTCCTGAACCTCGATAACCGTCGGCCGGATGAAGTAACCGACGGAACGGTCGCCGCCCCCTCCGGCAATTATGGCCGCATGGGGAGAGGCTTTTGCCATGTCGATATAACCCATGACCTTATCGAAGGCCGTCTCGTCTATAACGGCATTGCAGAAATTCCTGAAGTCTCGTACGTCCCCCATCTTTAATTCCTCCGTCCAGCCGACCAGCAGTTCCCTGGTTTTCTTCCAGAGGGAGCGGGGGATGTAGACCCTTGATGCAGCTGAGCATTTCTGTCCCTGGTATTCGAATGCCCCCCTCACCAGGGCCGTTGCAAGTTCCTCGGGGTCGGCCGATGGATGGGCGAAAACGAAATCCTTGCCCCCCGTCTCCCCCACCAGCCTGGGATAACAGTTGTAGTTGTCCATGTTCGACGCAACGTTTTTCCAGAGGGTCTGGAAGGTTTTCGTTGAGCCGGTGAAGTGGAGCCCTGCCATGTCGGGATGGGAGAGGACCGTATCGGCGAAGGATCCGCTTGGTCCCGGCACGAAATTGATGACCCCTTCGGGCATACCCGCCTCTTCGAAGATCTTCATCAGGTAATAACCCGAAAGAACGGCTGTGGTCGCCGGCTTCCACACCGTTGTGTTGGCCATCAGGGCCACGGACATGTTCAGGTTCATTGCTATCGCCGTAAAGTTGAAGGGTGTCACTGTGAAAACGAAGCCTTCCAGGGGCCTGTATTCCAGTCGATTTACGCTGTCACCCCCCGGAAGGGGCTGGCCTTCGTAGATGTTGGACGTAAAATGGACGTTGAACCTGAGGTAGTCTATGGATTCGCATACGGCGTCTATCTCGGCCTGGTAGACGTTCTTGCCCTGACCGAGCATTGTCGCGGCATTTATCAGGTGCCTGTGTTTCTTGCTCATCAGTTCCGCCGCTCTCAGCATGATCGAACTTCGCTCGACCCATGACAGGCTTGCCCAGAGCTTTTGGGCCTTAAGTGCCGACTCGATGGCAAGCAGGGCTTCTTTGGGGCCTGTCTTATGGTAGGTGGCCAGGCAATGGCCATGATCATGGGGCATAACCACTTGTCCGGTGTTCCCGGTGCGTACTTCCTTACCCCCGATAATGAGCGGAATCTCGATCTCCTGTCCGGCCTGCCTTTGGAGTTCCTTCTTCAGGAGTTGCCTCTCCGGCGAACCTGGGGAATAAGACAGTACGGGTTCGTTTGAAGGAAGACCGAAACGGAATATCGCCTGGTTCATGGATATCACCCCTTACAGAGTAGTTATTGGCCCTTTATGGTGTCATCATTGTACAGGAAGGATGAGGAGAAAATCCAAATTCAGACTACAGAAGTCAGACTGCAAGGCATCAGGAAGGGCAAAAAATCCGTGAGACGTAAGGCGAAAGCGGTCAACGGTGAACGGTAAGCCCCACCCCAAAGCAAGGGCAAAAACCTACAAACATTTGCACCGCAGTGGTCGCAGAGGTGGACACAGACGAAGTGCTCCGACCTCAGGAAGGGGTAGAAAAGCGATTTTTGGGAGAGGCAAACCCGGAACCAAGGCTAAACTTTGCACCGCAGACAAGGCACCCTGCGCTGGCCCACCGTCGGCGAAGGATAATTCCGCAGATAGATATTGGGGGTCTGGATGCACTGTCCGAAAAATGTGTTGACAGACTTTATGGAGGTCGATATACTAGCCTTCGCGCCACTCAGGCGCATAGGGGCGGATAGCTCAGCGGAAGAGCACCTGCCTTACAAGCAGGGGGTCACAGGTTCGAACCCTGTTTCGCCCACCAGGAATCTTCTCAATGGTTATAATAGATAGCACGGGGTTGTAGCTCAGTCGGTTAGAGCGCCGGCCTGTCACGCCGGAGGTCGCGAGTTCGAGTCTCGTCAGCCCCGCCACTTCCTTGAAAAAAGGGCGAGATAGCTCAGTAGGTAGAGCAGCGGACTGAAAATCCGCGTGTCCCCAGTTCGATTCTGGGTCTCGCCACCAAATGAACACAGAGATGAGAGGCGGAAGTAGCTCAGGGGTAGAGCACAACCTTGCCAAGGTTGGGGTCGCGGGTTCAAATCCCGTCTTCCGCTCCATTTTTTGTTGAGGGCGGCATAGCCAAGTGGTAAGGCAGAGGACTGCAAATCCTTTATCCCCGGTTCGAATCCGGGTGCCGCCTCCACTTCAGCCCTTTTGGAGAAGTCCAGTATTCCTCGGTAGCTCAATAGGCAGAGCGGGTGGCTGTTAACCACTAGGTTGCAGGTTCGAGTCCTGCCCGAGGAGCCAAAAATCCATCCGCTGATTTCAGCGGTTCTTGTTTAACGCAAGACCCCGTGGGGTGATCCCCTCGGGGTCTCGTCGTTTCCGGCGTGCCCACGCCGACTTACGCCCGCCCGCACATTTATCCTGATTCTCCATTTCGAAGCCCGCAGTCCGGGGACTGGGTGCAACCCTGGGGGTTGCGGGCGCTCATCGAAAATGTCCTCTCCGAATTCTCCCGTTCTCCGTTTTTCGAGTCGGCTTGTTTAACAGCCTGGTTGCATCCGGGCACCCGTTTTCGACGTTTCGGAAATCTCTCCGGTAGGTATCCGCCGGAAGCCGGACCAGGTGTGTCCGGCAAAAAGCGGATTACCAGACAGCGGAAGCGGCCGTGAGAACTTAAGACCTTGTGGGTGCCGGAGACGACCGAGCCGATGTCTATCCGAACAGGAAACGGCGTCTTGATGCGTGCGGGGTTCGTCAAGACAATCCCTTATGACGTCTCACGTTGAGAGCCTTCCATTCGAGCAGCGGCTGGGATTGTATGCGTTGCTGAAGAGATTCGTCGTCGGTCAAAAGCGTGGGGTCGATCACCCCGCGGTCCAGCAGCAGGTCCAAGAACTTACGCTCGGAGTCCGTAAAGGGCAGCACTGCGGATAAACCTTCACGGCATTCCCTTACAAGACGCTCTCCGTATTCGGCTGATTCCGCTTGGACCTCGGCCGCATTGACGCGCAGCGTAGGGACCAACTGCCTGGCCAAATCCATGGCGTCGAAGTCAACATCGCCTAGGAAGACCGTCCTCCAATCCTTTCTGTTCATCGCCCCGAAGACCACGAATCCGATACGAAGGCGGTTGGGATCGAGGTTTTCCATTTGGAGAATCCGATGGCTGTCGAACAGGTCCCGCGCCTGTTTGCGCGCCAACAGCGCCGCTAGCTTCCCGGCCGCCAGTTCATGGCGATCCAGCACGGGAATCCCTATGGCCCGCCAAGTCCCGACGGAATGAGAGTCGCTGGTCACCACCGGCCATAACGGGACACGGAACATGAAATTGATGTCCACTTCGAGGTTCCCGCTGCGGCCGGGGGCGCTTTCATACCGCAACGACCACTTGCCTCCAGCGTGTTCTTCAGGCATCCGCCTGACGGTGAAGCCCTCCCGAGCGAAGACCGCTTGAACAGCCTGCTCGACCTTGGGACGCTCGGCGAGCATGCCATCACGATCTTCGGCTCCCACGTAGTTCAGATCGATGTCGACGGAGAGCCGGGGAACATCGAAGACGAAAAGATTCAAGGCCGTTCCGCCCTTGAGGACCAACTTCCCTGTGAGGAAAGGGTGGCTTCGCATGGCATCGAGCAGCCCAAGCAGGTGAGCGACCTTTTCGAGCACATCCGGTCTGAAGCCCGTTGCCTGCGCTTCGGCGGCCAGCTTCTCTGGGGAGATTTTCATAGTACCTCCCCCCACGCCCGTTCGAGCACTTCCCTGGGAACCACCAGGTTCCATTCCGACACGAGGCGACCAGATGTCCGCTTGGCGCGGTCCAGATAATGCGGTTGTCGCGGCCGCAGATCGTGAAGCGCCTTGAGATGACGGTCCTCCACCATCAACGGTTCGCGGTGCTGTTCGAGAAAGAATCCTAGCTTCGCTCCGGTGGTCGCATTTCCGAGCAGGAGCGCGTACTCCACGACCTTGTCGAGGTCGAAGAATTCGACCGACTCCAGCGACCGCCAGATTTCCTCCCAGCTTCCCGAAAGGTCCGGTCGATCCAGGACGTCCACCAAGGTCCGCTCCAAACTCGCAACCCGTAGCTCCAAACCAGCGCGCTCCGCGGTCGAAACGCCGACATGAACTTTTCCTGCGCGAAGGAGAGCTTGTGGAAACTTCGTCCCCCGAAAAACATGGGACCGGAACGTCAGAGGTCCGAGCGGCCGGGATGCCGAGTAGGTGAAGTATTCCTGAACCGAGTAAGCCTTCCCGTGAAACTCAAGCGCGGTATGGTGTGACAACACCGAATCCGATGTCAGCTTCGCGGCTACGAGGAATGGGTCGACCGGAAACGAATCGGTGTCGGCTCCCGCCGGGATGACAGCATACAACCCGCGCCGCACCCGAACGACCCGACCGGCCTTCTGGTGGTACGCCAGGAGCGCCTCCCGCGCCCGTCCACCGACTTTGCCATGGGAGGACAGATGGTTGGCTAGCTCCTCTCCGGTGAAAACCGGGTGCTTTCGGAAAAACTCATCATGTTTCATCGTTGGTATCCTTGACATAATTACTCATTACCCATAGCAATATTATGGGTTTTGAGTAACAACGTCAAGCGAAAAGTCAGGGCTTCTTGACGGCATCACGCGAAAACCATCTGAAATTATGGGTTTCGAGTGTGCGTGTCAAGTGCCGCACAGCCCGCCAAATCGCGGTTGCTCCCTACCTCCACAAGCATCAACTGTACAACGGTTCTGCTCGGCCACACGCGCTGGCGAACCCGCGGGGATGAGCGGATCAACCGCAACAACCACCCGATCCGGGCCGGGGACGTCATCGGCACCCACAACGGCACCATCTACAACGCCGACTATTTGTTCCGTCGGTTCAAACTGCCGCGGTTCGCCCAGGTGGACAGCGAGCTGCTCTTCCGGCTGGCCGCCAGGGCCGCACGAAGCGGTCAGATGGATGTCGAGTGGTTCAAGGAGCGGCTCCGGCGCTGCCGGGGCCAGATAACGGCGGTGCTCGCATCCCGGCTCGACCCCGAGACCATCCTCGTGCTCAAGGGGAACAAGCCGCTCGAGCTCCGCATCAACCGGCGTCATCGGGCGGTGCTTTACGCATCCGATCCGGCCTTCCTGGATGCCGTCCTCGCCGAGGAGCGAAGCTGGCGCGAGCTCTCTGTCCCCGCCATGAGCCTCATTGTGTTCAGGCATGAGGTTCTGATGGAGTTCTCAAGGGAGTCTCTCGAGTTCATCGCCCAAGCGAAAAGGGGGAAGGCACCGTGAAGGAGGGAGCAATGAACCCGAGAGAACAGTCGATGAACCCCAATGAACCCTCGAAGGAGAACACAGCAGGCATCCTGAGACTTTTCGTCTACGGAACCCTCAAGCGGGGCTGCTGGAATCACGACCGGTTCTGCTGGGGCGTTCTGGATGTACAGGAAGCCGTGGTCCGCGGCCGCCTGTACGAGATGCCCTCCGGCATCCCCGTCCTGCAGGTGCCGGAAGACGACATCCTCGCACGCGGCACCGCGGACCCCTTGGCCGACGTGGCTACACAGGCGCGCTTTGCCGAGGACTTGGCATCCATCCTCGAGCCGGTCCCGGAAAGCGCCACAGCAAGCGACTGTGGCCCTGTGTACGGGGAGCTTCTCACCTTCGACGACCCCGAAACCCGCCTTCCCGCCATAGACCGCCTTGAGGGCTTCCACCCGGGCAGCCCGAGTCTCTACAGACGGGTCTTGGTTCCGGTATGGGCCAATGAAGCCGTGCTTCCAGCGTGGCTCTACGTTTGTGAAGCGCAGGTTTCGAGCAGGCTCAGGCCTCTCGGCAGTTCTTACTGGCCAAGATAGACTCCATTCGGTCCAATCAGGAGAAACCCGGAAAAACTGTTTGACAGACACGCCGAATTTCGTATAGTATAAGCCAGTATATTCTGATCGGGCCGGATAGAAGCCGATGAGGCTCCGGTACCGGGCCGTTTTGCTAAACCTCAAGACTGAGGCCGTTCAGGATGGGACGAGACCCTGTGCGACTGGAGTCACTAATGGAAGATCGATGGCTTTCTGTAGATGAAATTGCGGCCTATCTCGGCATCAAGCGGGACACGGTTTACAAGTGGATCGGCGAAAAACAGATGCCGGCGCACCGGATGGGACGCCTGTGGAAATTCCGCAAGGAAGAAGTGGACGAATGGGTGAAGTCGGGCGGAGCAGACGACAACCGTCGAGACGATAGCGGGAGCGCAGGAAACCGATGAGAACGTCAAGTAGCCAATTACGCGAAGGTTGTGTCGTCATCGGCTCGCTCTTCAATGAGCCGATGCGCGTAGAGACTGTGCGGGTCGGTGGCGACGGAACTTGGACTGTGGGGCTTGTCGGTATACAGTCGGAGCGGTTTCGTAAGGTAACCCTCACCAACACCGACATTAGTACCCTCACCATCTTGGATTCCGCTTTCAGCTACGACGGGGACGGCCGCCTCCTGAGGCTGGGGTTGCAGGCCTACTCGCTCGGCATCGCCTACGAGTTCGATCCTTACTTTGGCCTCTCCATCTCGCGCGTTGACCCGCTGCCGCACCAGCTCGAAGCGGTATATGACTATCTCCTGAAGCTTGCGCGGGTGCGGTTCCTGCTGGCCGACGATGCGGGAGCCGGAAAGACCATCATGGCTGGGCTTCTCATTCGAGAGCTACAGCTTCGCGGTTTGGCAGAGCGCATCTTGGTCGTGTGCCCGGCGAACCTGTCTTTCCAATGGCAGCGCGAGTTGAAAGAGAAGTTCGACGAGAAGTTCCTTGTCCTCAAAGGTGGCGATATCCGCGACCAGTTCGGCGTCAACCAGTGGCTGGAACAAAACAAGGTCATCACGTCCCTCGACCTTGCCAAGCGGACGGAGATCTTACCTGGCTTGAGGCAGGTCCACTGGGACCTTGTTATCGTGGATGAAGCCCACCGGATGTCCTGGACTCCGCCTGCACGCAAGACCGCGCGGTACGCGCTCGGCGAGCTCATGCGAGATACATCGGACCACATGCTGCTGCTTACGGCAACGCCGCATAAGGGCGA
>Ga0209509_1000533_pt1 | contig 34127 bp, 31 predicted proteins | sample BioC13SIPDNA_FD_185743 | JGI IMG/M metagenome (GOLD analysis project Ga0209509, IMG submission 185743) | Anaerobic biogas reactor microbial communites from Washington, USA - Biogas_R1_A C13 SIP DNA (SPAdes) (version 2) | ecosystem: Engineered > Bioreactor > Anaerobic > Unclassified | place...
ACGACTGCAAGGCCTTCCTTCCGGAGGGCGTGGACCTGGTCTTCGACCTTGAGAAGGACCTGGGGCTCTCCGGACGGTACACCCTCTCGGTGGCCAACAGGGTCAGCCCCGGGAAAAAACCGCTGCAGTAACCGGCGGATTCCGGGGCGGCAGGGACACTCCCCGCTGCCTGCGGCAGGTGTCCTTCTCTACGGCGGATGCATTTCGACAGGAGGTTTTGTACGTGAAAATCGCGGTGCTGATCAAGCAGGTTCCCGATTCCGACGACGTGCGCATGGACCCCGAGACGGGGACCATGGTGCGGGAAGGGATGGGGGCCATCGTCAACCCTCTCGACCTGAACGCCCTCCAGGCTGCCCTCGACCTCCGGTCGGCGGCGGGCGGGGAGATCACGGTGATCACCATGGGGCCTCCCCGGGCCCATGAAGCCCTCAGGGAGTGCCTTTCCATGGGCGCCGACAGGGGGATGCTCCTCACCGACCGGGCCTTCGCAGGCAGCGATACCTGGGCCACCGCCAAGGTGCTGGCCGCGGCGGTGAAGAAGGCCGGGCCCTTCGACCTCGTCGTTGCGGGCGAAAAGGCCACCGACGGGGAGACGGGGCAGGTGGGCCCCGAGACTGCGGCGCTCCTCGGCATTCCGTTCAGCACCTACGTGAGCGCCCTCTCCCTTGCTGACGGGGGAGTGGAGGTCTCCCGGACGGTGGAGGAGGGCATCCAGAGGCAGTACCTGCCCTTCCCCTGCCTGCTGACGGTCCTCCACGCCCTGAACGAGCCCTCCATGCCCACCCTTGCGGGAAAGAAGCGGGCCAGGCGGACGGAGATCCCCTCGGAGGGGATAGCCTCCATCGGGCTTTCTCAGGAGGAGACGGGCCTCGGAGGATCGGCGACCCGGGTGGTGAAGATCTCCTACCCGACCATATCGAGAACGACGGAAATGTTCGACGAGAAGCGAATCGACGAGGGCATCGAGCGCCTCGTGGCCGTCCTCCGGGACATGGCGGTCATTTAGGGGGGACGGCGGATGAAGGGAAAACAGTTTTTTGTTCTCGGCGAGGTCCGGGACGGACATATCCATTCCGTTACCTTCGAGCTGACGGGAAAGGCCAGGGATCTGGCGGACACCTGCGGCGGCACGGTGACGGCGGTGCTTCTTTCGGGCGGCCTGGCAGACGATCCGGAGACCCTTCTCCGGAGCGGGGCGGACCGGCTCATGACGGTGGAGCACCCTGTCCTGTCCATGTACAACCAGGAAGCGGAAGTGAAGGTGCTAGCCCATATTCTGCGGCAGGAGAGGCCGGATGTTGTCCTTGCCCCCGCCACCACGTCGGGCCGGACCACGCTGCCCGCCCTGGCGGCGGAGCTGGAGACGGGGCTCACCGCCGACTGCACCGGCCTGGAGATGGACCCTGAAACGGGGCTGCTGCTCCAGACGCGTCCCGCCATCGGCGGCAACGTCATGGCCACCATCAAGACCCCCGTGCGCCGCCCCCAGATGGCCACCGTCCGGCCCCGGACCTTCCGGGCCCCGGACTGTTCGAATGCCCTTCCCCGGGGTGAGGTGACCCGGCCGGAGATCCCTCCGGAGCTGTTCGAGTCCAGGGTGGTCAACCTCGGCATCGAACGGGCGGAGGACGGCGGCTCAAACATCCAGGACCTTGACGTGGTGGTCTCCGGGGGAAAGGGGCTGAAGCGCCCCGAGAGCTTCCGGATGCTGGAGGAGCTTGCGGCGCTCCTCGGCGGAGGGGTTGGGGCCAGCAGGCCCGCCGTGGAGGCCAAGTGGATGGGTTACCCCCACCAGGTGGGCCTTTCCGGCAAGGTGGTGGCGCCGAAGGTCTACATCGCCGCCGGTATCTCCGGGGCGGTGCAGCACCTGGCGGGAATGCAGACCGCAGGCTACGTGGTGGCAGTGAACAGGGACCCTGACGCGTCCATCTTCCGGGTGGCCGACCTCGGACTCTGCGGCGACCTGTTCGACATCCTCCCCCGGCTCACGGAGCGGATCAGGAAAGAGGTGGGCGCGGAATGACCCCGGCGAAGTATTCTCCCGTGACGGAGCGGACCGTTCTGGACCTGACGGCCCTGGTGGGAAAATCCAACGTGGCGGTGGACATGGAGAAGCGCATCGCCTACTCCTACGACGAAGTGCCCCGGTTCTCCTGGGACCGGGAGTACATCGCCGAGGCGGTGGTCTTCCCCGAGACCACTGAGCACGTGTCGGCGGTGATGCAGTACGCCGACCGGAACCGTATCCCCGTGACGCCCAGGGGGGCGGGCACGGGCCTTTCCGGCGGGGCGGTGCCCTTCGCCGGCGGGATCGTCCTCTCCTTCGAAAAAATGCGGCGGATCCTCGAGCTGGACAGGAAAAACCTCACCATCACCGTGGAGCCGGGTGTGGTGACTGCGGAGATAACGAAAGCCGCCCGGCAGGAGGGGCTGCTCTACGCGGGCGACCCCTGCAGCGGTGACGCTTCCTTCATCGGCGGCAACGTGGCGGAGAACGCCGGGGGCAACAAGGTGGTGAAGTACGGCACCACGGGCAATTCCGTGCTGGCCCTGGAGGCCGTGCTTCCCGACGGGACGGTGACCTGGTTCGGCGGGAAGCGCCGGAAGGACGCCACGGGATACGACTTCGCCCATCTCATCGTGGGATCCGAGGGGACCCTGGCGGTGGTGACGAAGATCATCCTGAAGCTCCTTCCCCTGCCCGGAAAGGTGGTGGACCTCCTGGTCCCTTTCCCCGACGTGGCCTCGGCAATCGACTTCGCCCCCAGGATCCAGAGCGAGGGGAAGGTCATCCCGTCCTCCATCGAGTTCATGGACGGCAAGTCCATCCGGCTGGCGGAGCGGTTCCTCAACACGGTCCTCCCCTACGACGCCGCCGGTGCCCACCTCGTCATCCAGCTCGAGGGGAACGACCCGAACGTGCTGGCGGACGACATGGAGCGCATCGGCGACCTGTGCCTGGCCTCCGGGGCCCTGGAGGTCTTCGTGGCGGACAACAAGACCACCAGCGACAAGCTCTGGAAGGCCCGAAAATGCCTTGCCGAGGCCATCATGGCCTTTTATCCCAAGTACAGCCTGGAGGACCTTGTGGTGCCCACCAGCGAGATACCGAAGCTCATGGCGGAGACCACCCGGCTCTGCAAAAAATACGGCATCGAGGAGGCCAACTTCGGCCACGTGGGGGACGGGAACATGCACGTGAACCTCCTCTTCCCCGAGGAGCGGCCGGACTGGCACGACATCATCGACGCCCTTCTCGACGAGCTCTACGACTTCACAGCCTCCCTGGGAGGGACCCTGAGCGGGGAGCACGGCATCGGCCTCAAGCGGCAGAAGTACATGTGCCGGGTCATGGACGGCGCCCAGATGGAGCTCATCCGGAGGGTGAAGCTCGCCTTCGACCCCAACGAAATCCTGAACCCGGGCAAGATGATTTCCTGTCCCGGACGAGGGGAATAAGCAACGGAAGGCGCCCCGGAAGCGGGGCGCCTTTTTCTACTCTTCTCCCGTCCGGTCGTCCCGGATGAGGGCCGCCATCTCCTCCATGGAGATCCGGGCCGCCCCTTCGGCCCCCTCCAGGAGGCTTTCCGCGAGTTCTCTCTTGATCCCGTGAAGGTCCACGATCTTTTCCTCCACCGTGTCCTTCGCCACGATCCTGTACACGGTGACGGGGCGCTCCTGGCCGATGCGGTGGGCCCGGTCCGAGGCCTGGTCCTCCACGGCGGGGTTCCACCAGGGGTCCATGTGGATCACGTAATCGGCGGCGGTGAGGTTCAGTCCGGTCCCTCCCGCCCGGAGGCTGATGAGGAAGCATTCCTTTTCTCCCCCCTGGAAGGAGGCGATCTGCCGCTCCCGCTCCCGGGACGGAGTGGAGCCGTCCAGGTAGGCGTAGGACACTCCGAGCCCGTCGAGGTATTCGCGGATAATGGAGAGATGGTCCACGAACTGGCTGAAGACGAGGCAGCGGTGCCCCCCCGCCCGGAGTTCTTCCAGGATCTCGCCGAAGGCCTCGAGCCTGGAGGAGGGGAGTCCCGCCTTTTCCGGAAGGACGAGAGAGGGGCTGCAGCAGGCCCTCCGGAGCCTCATGAGCTCTGCAAGGACCACGAAACGCTTGTCCCGCCCGTCTCCGCCGGACTCGATCTTGCCCGTAGCCTCCCTGCGGACGGCCTCGTAGACCGCCCGCTCCTCCCGGGTCATCTCCACCCTCAGGACGATCTCCGTCTTGGGGGGAAGCTCGCTGAGCACCTGGTCCTTGGTCCGCCGGAGGAGGAAGGGCCGGACGAGCTTTTTCAGCCGCGCCGCCGCTCCCTTGTTTCCGTACTTTTCGATGGGCACGGCGAAGCGCCTGGTGAAGCCGTCCAGGGAGCCGAGCAGGCCGGGGTTGAGAAAGCGGAAGAGGTTCCACAGCTCGCCGAGGTTGTTTTCCACCGGCGTTCCCGTGGTGATGACGCGGAAGTCTCCCCCGAGCTTCATGGCGGCGGCGGACCGTTTCGTGCCGCTGTTCTTGATGGCCTGGGCCTCGTCCAGGACCACGGTATGCCACCCCACCGACTCGAGGAGGGCACCGTCGTGCTGCAGGAGGCCGTAGCTGGCCGTCACCACGTCGAAGGGGCCCAGCTCTTCCAGGAGCTTCTTCCTGTCGCCGTTCCGGTACTCCTTCACCGACAGGGAGGGAGCGAACCGGGCCGCCTCGGCCGCCCAGTTCGGACAGACCGACACCGGAGCCACCACCAGGGCGGGACCCCCGGAGCCCCGGGCAAGGAGCACGACGAGGACCTGGACGGTCTTGCCGAGGCCCATGTCGTCGGCAAGACAGGCCCCGGCGCCCCAGGCGGCGAGCCGGAGCAGCCACCGGTAGCCGTCGGCCTGGTAGTCCCGGAGCTCTCCCCGGAAGGCGGCGGGAAGATCAGGGTTCAGCCGTTCCGCCTCCGCGGCGAGGGCGAGCCTCCTGTGCCATTCTCCGTCGCCGGAGAAATTGTCCGCCCCGGATGTGAGCCGTTCCACCAGGGGGGCGGAGAGGGGAGAGAACCGGAGGTCGGTTCCCTTCCAGTCACCGGCGGTGGCAAGATCCCAGAGCCCTCTGCGGAGTTCCTCGGTGAGGGCAAGAAATTCACCGTTCCCGAGGGGCAGGAAGCGGCTTCCTCCCTCCGAGATCATGCGGCAGGCCTCCCGGAGGGAGACCACCGTCTCCTCGTCCACCCGGATCTCCCCGGTCAGGGCGAACCAGTCCTTCACCGACCGGACCGAAGCCCTGACGGACGAGGCGCCGGCCTTTCCCCGGATCGACAGCCTGTCTCCCCGGGGCCATTCGATCACGGCCCGGTCACCGAGCTCTCCGGCCTGGAGGAGGAAGTCGAGGCAGAGCTCGGGGGAGTCGAGGATCCACCGGTAGTCGTCCGTCTGTTCTCCTTCCCCCAGGGCGGGGCAGAGCAGACGGACCTCGTCGGCCCTCCGGATCTCCTCGTCGAGGGAACGGAGCGCTTTCATCCTCTTTCCCCCGGAAAGGCCGAACACCGCTTTTCCTCCCGTTCCCGGCCTGCCGGCCGGAGTCCCCGGTCCGAGGGGCCGGACGGAAAAGGCGGCGGTGAAGCCCTCCCCGCCGGGGGCGAGCTGGATGTAGATCCGCTCGTCCGCAGGAACGCCGGGAAGGTTCCCCGGGCCGTCCAGGCCGGAACTCACGGGAACGAGAGGCGCCAGGGCCTCGAGGGCCCGGAGGGCCTCCCCTTTCCCTTCGGGGGGAACGGGGATTCCTTTCTCGCCGAGTATCCGGGCTATCTCCAGGTGCTTTTCCTCGAATACGACGGCACGGATGCGCTCCGGCCCTTCCTCGACCGCCACAAGACCCTGGAAGGGACCCTCGGACGGGTGGGGAGCCATGCGGAGAAGGACGCCTGAGGGAAGGAATTCGGTTTCCACCGAGGGAGGTTCGGCCACGATCTCCACGGGCCTCCCGTCGTCGGCCCGTACGACGGACGGATGCCCGGCGAGGGCTTTCAGGATCTTGGCCTGGTCGAACTCGAACCATCGCCTGTAATACCATCCCTCGTATCCGCTCGTCTCCCGGACCGCACCGGCGGCGGCCGTGTCCTGGCGGGTCATCCAGTCCTCCCGGACGAGGTCGTTCCGAAGGCGCTTCAGGGCCACGGGCCGTCCCTTGCTCCAGTTGCCCGAGGGCTGCAGGACCTGCTCCAGGGGAGTGAAGGAGACGGACCGGATGATTCCGTCCTCACCGCTCTCCCAGTCGGCTTCCCAGAGAATTCTCCTGGCCCGTTTTTTCTCCGTTTCCCCGGTCTCTCCGAGGGCCGACAGTGCGGAGAGGGCAAGCATCCAGTTTTCCCTGCGGGGAAGAATTCCGTGGAGGGGGAGATCCCTGGCGACAGGGTTTTCCACCGGGAGGCCGAGAATCTCCCCGAGCTCCGTGGCCAGGAGGTGCGTTTTGCCCATTTCGCGAAGGCGGTCCAGGGCCTTTTCGAAAAGAGGCCGGTACTCGTCCAGCCTTTCGGGGGCACTCCAGGTGACGCAGAGGGCCGCGAAAAAAAGAAAGGAGGGGGAATACCCCTGCTTTTCCAGCACCTTGGGGGAATAGACGGAGAAGAATGAGCCGCTCCCCTTTCCCCTGTAGTCGGCGAGAAAACGGAAGAGGGCGTACAGAGAGGAGTAGGGGCTCTTCTCCATTCCTGCTGAAAGATAGGCCGAGGCCTTTTTGAACTCCCCTCCGGCAAGGAGAAGCAGGGGGTGGAAGACTCCTGAAAAGGTCTCATAGCAGACTTTCCGGGAACGCTGCTCCTTCCGGAGACGCTTCAGCCCCGTCTCAAAGAGGTCCAGGGCTTCGGCCCGCCTCCCGTCCAGGAAGGCGAGAATTCCCCGGACGCTGAAAACCTCCGGGGAGAGGATATCCCCGGAGGCCATCTCCGCCGCCGCATCCAGCTTTCCGCCCAGGTACGCCTCCTCTGCGGCCCGGATGCGCAGGTCGTCTCCGGAAAGGACCCTGCCGTTCTGTTCGGTCACCGGCACGGTCTCCTTTTAAAACGGCCTGTAGAGGGGGGCGATGCGGAAGCAGGCGAGCATGGCTTCCTTCATGCTCACCGGGTTGGCTATGCCCTTCCAGGCGATGTCGAAGGCGGTGCCGTGGTCCACGGAGGTCCGGATGAAGGGGAGCCCGAAAGTGACGCTCACCGTCCGGTAGAAATCATAGGTCTTGGAGGCGATGTGCCCCTGGTCGTGATAGAGGGAGACCACCACGTCGTACTTTCCCTGGAGGCCGAAGTAGAACACGCTGTCCGCCGGGACGGGGCCCACCACGTTGATGCCCCTTTTCCGGGCTTCCTCCACGGCGGGGGCGAGGAAACGGGCCTCCTCGTCGCCGAAGAGCCCGCCGTCGGAGGCGTGGGGGTTCAGGGCGGCCAGGGCGATGGTGCCGGCGGGAAGGCCGATGGAGGCAAGGCATTTCGCCGCCGTTTCGATGGAATGGATCACGCCCTCCGTGGTCAAATGCCCGATGGCCTGCTTCAGCGAGAGATGGCGGCTGTGGAAGAGGATGCGGAGCTTGTCCACCAGGAACATGGTGTAGCTCTTCGTCGCGCCGGACATTTCGGCGAGCATCTCGGTATGGCCGATATAGGGTTCCTTCGCCGCCTTGAGGGCCTCCTTGTTGATCGGGGTAGTGGCCACCCCGGAGGCCGCACCGGACATGCAGAGTTCCACGGCTTTCCGGATATAGGCTACCGCGGCTTTCCCGCCCAGGGCGGATACCTGCCCGACCGGGAGGTCAGCAAGGCGGGGTATCATGCCGAGGTCCATCACGGGAAGTTCGTCCGGGGACCCGGAAATGGCGGAGGGTTCATTTACCCTGCGGAGCTTCGCCGGAAGGGAGAGCTTTTCGCTCACCGCCTCCAGGACGGTGAGGTCGCCGATGAGGAGCGGGACGCCTTCTTTCCAGACGTCCGGGTCCGCCATGGCCCGAAGGGCGATTTCAGGGCCAACCCCGGCGGGGTCGCCCATGGGTACCGCGATCACAGTAGGTTTCATTTCGATCAATTCCTTTCCTTTCTCAGCCACTGGACGGCCCGGTAGATGCCGTCCTCCTCGCCGATGAGACCGCCCTTGGTCACCGCGGCAAGCCCGGCGAACTCCCCGTCGAGAATCTGCCCTCCCATCATCAGGGGCTGGATCTCCTCTCCGGGGGCCAGGGAGGCCGTCCCGGAACCTTCGAAGAACATTGCGGCAGTATCGCCGCCGGAGAGAAGTATACCGCATATTTTCCTTCCCAGTATCCGGAGGGCCTCCCTTCCGAGTTCCGCCAGCACCGCTGCCGTGGCGGTCTCGGAACCCCTGACGATTTCCGGGGATGGGCGGACCAGAAGAAATTCCGCTTTTTCCGGTACGTTCCCGAGGAAGGCCCGGAGCCTCGGCAGGGCGTCCCCGGTCCGCTCGCCGGGCAGGAGGGTGAACCGGGCGCAGCGAAGTTTCCCCTCCGTCCAGGCGATCTGGCGGGCCGTTTTCTCCGAGGTGCTTCCGATGACCGCCAGGGCGGTTCCGGCGTTTCTCCCTGGGAGCTTTCGGCCGAGGAAGGCGGCTGTGAAGGGGCCGGGGTCCACGGGGATGATTTCCCCTTCCACGGATGCGGCGGCTTCGGCCAGGGTTTCGATGTCCTCAGCCGTCATGGCGTCGGCCACCACTACCCTGGTCCCGTCGGAAAGAAGTGCGGCGAGAGCTTCGGTGACCGGGCCGGGGCCCAGTTTCACCGTTCCCATGGCGATAAGGCCGCAGGGAAGCGTTCCGGAGAAATAGCCCGGGACGTAGCTTGACGATACGGGCCAGAGAGGGTCCCGGGCCACTTCGGTCCGTTCGAGGAGGGAACCGCCCAGGAGATGGTACCCCCCCACGGTGGTCCTCCCGGAGGCGGGGTAGGCGGGAACCACCAGGGCAACCGCCCCGGGCCTGGCGGAGAGGATCTCCTCCGTCTCGTCGCGGAGGTGCCCCCGCAGGGTGGTGTCGATGCGTTTCCCTATTCCCACCGAGGGGGGAAGGAGGGAGGCGAACCGGCGAAAGGCCTCTTTGGCCTCGCCGGGGGGGCGCCTGCGGGTGTCGCAGTTTATGACCAGCGCCTCCCCGTCTCCGGGTACGGGGAGCTCCCCGGCGGGACGGATGATTTGCCGGACGGAAAGCCCCCTGTCCTTCAGGAGGATTGACTGGACCGACGAGCCGGTGAGGTCGTCGCAGAGTGCGGCAAAGGCTCTCATGGTCCTACTTCACCAGCTGGACGAGCCCCAGGGAAAGGACAGGGAAGTTGCTGATGAACATGACGGCGATGATCTCCGCCAACAGGAAGGCCATGATTTTCCGGGTGATGTCCTCGAGGCGCACGTTGTGGTCTTTCACCAGGGACACGGCCACGAAAAGGTTCACCGCCATGGGCGGGGTGATCATGCCCACGGAGGTGTTCACCACCATGATGATGCCGAGCATCAGCGGGTTCATCCCGATGGACGCCGTGATGGGAAGGAGCAGCGGCGCCATGAGCAGGATGATTGCCTGGGTCTCGAGAAAGACGCCAAGGAAAAAAAGGATCAGGTTGATCAGGGTGATGAGGACGAAGGGGTTGGAAGAGACGGAGACGATCCATGCGGCGATCTCCGCCGACACCCTGCTCACCGTGATGAGCCACGACATGGACTGGGATGTGGCGATGACGAAAAAGACCACCGACGTGCTGATCCCGGCCTTTATGATCACCGTCCGAATGGTCGCGAGGTCCAGTTCCCGGTAGACGAATGCGCTGACCAGGAGGCTGTAGATGACGGCCACGGCTCCGGCCTCGGTGGGGGTGAAGACCCCGCCGTAGATTCCGCCGAGGATGATCAGCGGCATGATGATGGCAAGGATGGAGTCCTTTACGGCGGCCCATAGCTGCCCCCTGGTCCGGGGCTCCTCCCTGGGGATGTCGAGCCGGGCGGACTGGATCACCACCACCAGGCTGAGCACCACGGCCAAGAGGACGCCCGGGCCGAAGCCCGCGAGGAAGAGGTCGCCGATGGAGACACCGGCCACCACGCCGAAGGTGATCATGGGAATGGACGGCGGGATAACCACGCCGAGGGTGCCTCCCGCGGCCGCGATGGACGCGGCGAAGGCGGGCGGATAGCCTTTTTTGATCATGGAGGGAACCATGATGCCGCCGATGGCGGCCACCGTGGCGGGGTTCGATCCGCTGATGGCTCCGAAGAAGGCGCTCGCCAGGATGGTGATGAGCCCGAGCCCTCCCCTGTAGCCCCCGACCAGGGCGGAGGCCAGCCTGACCAGGCGGCGGGATATGCCTCCGTGCTCCATGAGGCCCCCCGCGAGCATGAAGAAGGGGATGGCCATGAAGGGGAAGGAGTCGGCTGAGGTGAACATGCGCTGGGCCACCACGACGGGGTTGAGGGGGAGGTTCCCGAAGGTTATCCCGGCGATGGAAGCGAGACCGATGCTCACCGCCACCGGGATGTTGAGGAAGATGAGGATTATGAGGACGGAAAACATGATCGTTGCCATGCTATCTCACCTCCGGAGTTCCGGACGCCCGTATGGCTGCCGCCGTCTCGCGGAAGGCCTGGAAGGCCCTGATAGCCACCAGGAACATCCCCAGGGGGACGGCGGAATAGGGAATCCACATGGGGATATAAAGAGCTGGAGTGGTCTGTCCCATGAAAATCTGGTGGACGATGATGCCCCGGTAGTAGTACATGATCATGGCACAGAAAAAGACGATGACGCCGAGGCGGAATCCTTCCAGAAAAAGACGGGTCTTCACGCTCCGGAACCGGTCGGTGAAGAAGCTCACCCCCACATGGGCCCCTTTCTTCATGCCGAGCCCCGCCCCGATGTAGGCCATGAAGACCATGATGTACCGGGCCACCTCCTCACCCCAGAACATGGGAAAGAGGTTCAGGTACCGGGCGAGGGTGGCGGTGAAGACCACGGCTACCATGAGGGGAAAGAGCAGAAGAAGGGCATATTCCTCAAAATTGTCGACAAATTTTCGCATAGCGGTCCCCCTGTCAGAAAGCCTCTCCTTTGAAGTACCCGGGAGAGGGCGAAAAGAGCGGGGCGTTCCCGAGGAACGCCCCGCGGGGTTAGCGGCGGTACGGTTATTTCTGGGCGTCGACGAGCTTCTGTATGGCTTCCTTGCCCACCTTTTCCTCAAATTCCTTGTAGACGGGCTGCACGGCCTCGAAGAACTTTGCCTTGTCGGGCTCGGTCACTTCCATGCCCTGGGCCTTGAGGTCACCCACGAGCTGCTTCTCGATCTCGATGCAGAACTCCCGCTCCCAGTGGCGGGCCTTCAGCTCGGCTTCGGTGAAGATCTTCCGCAGGTCTTCGGTGAGGGTGTTCTCCCAGAAGGCCTTGTTGATCAGCAGGATGGCCGGGGCGTAGAAGTGGCCCGTCAGGGAAAGGTATTTTTGCACCTCGGCGAACTTGGAGGTGGAAATGATGATCAGGGGATTTTCCTGGCCGTCCACGGTGCTCTGCTGAAGGGCGGTGAAGAGCTCGCCGAAGGGCATGGGAACAGGGTATGCTCCGAGGGTCTTGAAAGTGCCCACGTGGATGGGGTTCTCCATCAGGCGGATCTTGAGGCCCTTGAGATCGTCGGGAACAGCCACGGGCTTCTTGGAGTTGGTGAGCATCCGGAAGCCGTTTTCCCAGATTCCGAGGCCGACCATGCTCTTGGAGAGGACGGAGTCGAGGATTTTCCTTCCCTCGGGGCCGTCCATCCAGGCGTAGGCTTTCTGGCGGTCCTGGATGATGAAGGGAAGGTCGAAGACGAGGAATGCGTTGGTGAAGTTCGCAAGGGGAGCGGAGGAGACGAGGGTCATCTCCAGGGTGCCCATGGAGACGCCTTCGATGGCGTCCCGCTCCGATCCGAGCTGGGACGAGTGGAAAATCTGGAGCTCGATCTGTCCGTTCGTCGCCTCGTCGAGGAGCTTTCCGAGGTGTTCGAGACCCTTGTTGTAATGGGAGTCGGGGGCGATGGTGTGGGCTACCCGGACGACGATCTTCTCGGCGGCAAGGGCGGTTCCGGCGGCGAACAGGACCAGGCAGACGGCAACAAGACACAGAAGCTTCTTCATGGGTTTATTCCTCCTTGTGTACGGATCTTTTCGGTGGGATACGGAACAAAGCTGAAGGAACAGGACGGGCTTCTCTTTTCTGATACGGCTGTCATCCCCTTTCCGCAGTATCCGGCATCAGCGGGCGTCCCGTTCGTAAACTGCCCTTCACAACACCGGACAATGTGAAAAGAATAATACTCCGAAAAAAGATTCGAGGCTAAATTGTTAAAATATTCACAATTAGGGCGAACATCTGCGGCCCTGCGGTTCTTTCCGGTTGCTCTCCCTCCTGTTTTTCCCTCCGGCGAACACCCCTGTCATTGCCCGCACCCCGTGGAAATGAATATTACTGCAACCGCTTGCATAATGTGGCTGATTGTGGTATCCTTCTTCCAATTCAGGAAAAGGAGGGGCATCCATGAAGATCAGACAGGAAGTTCGGTATTTCCGGCCGCTCCTTTTTCGGCCTTTCAGGAAGCTTTTTTGCCTTTCTCCCGCCGGGGGGAAAGGTTTTTTTTACCGGAAGGAAGGAGATGGGGAAGTGACGGCACAGACTGAACGCAGATGGACGGAGAAAGCCTCGGTCCTCGGGAAGGAGGACATGGAGCGGATCCTCCGGCGGATCGCCGTGGAGATCGTGGAGCGCAACAAGGGACTGGAGCAGGTGATACTGCTGGGCATCCAGAGAAGGGGCGTCTACCTCGCCGCCAGGCTCCGGGAGATGCTGAAGGAGTCGGAGAAGGTGAAGGTTCCCACCGGGGAGCTGGACATCACCCTCTACCGGGACGACATCTCCGTCCTCGCCGACCAGCCGGTGGTGCACAGCACCTCCGTCCCCGGCGACATCACCGGGAAAAGGGTCGTCCTGGTGGACGACGTTCTCTTTACCGGCCGGACGGTGCGGGCGGCCCTGGACGCAATCACGGATCTCGGCCGTCCCGAGCGGGTGCAGCTTGCGGTCCTGATCGACAGGGGACACCGGGAGCTTCCCATCGCGGCGGACTACGTTGGAAAGACGGTCCCCACCTCACGGTCGGAGAACGTGGAAGTCCGGGTGAAGGAGCTCGACGGCGAGGACAGGGTGGTCATCTGCGAAAGAACGGGAGGAACGGAAAGTGGAGTGGAGGCATAAGAATCTCATCACCCTCGAGGGGTGGACACGGGAGGAGCTCGGCTTTTTCCTCGACCAGACGGAGTACATGGAGGAACTGCTGAGCAGGCCCATAAAAAAGGTTCCCGCCCTGCGCGGCAAGATCGTTGTGAACTGTTTCTTCGAAAATTCCACCAGGACGAGATCCTCCTTCGAAATAGCGGGGAAGGTTCTCTCCGCCGACGTAATCAACTGGTCATCCTCCGGCTCGAGCGCGAGCAAGGGGGAGTCTTTGCGGGACACGGTGTGGACCCTCGAGGCGATGGCCGCGGATGCTGTGGTGGTGCGCCATGGGGAGGTAGGGGTTCCCGACTATCTCGCAAAGAAGCTGAAAAGAGCTTCCATCTTCAACGCGGGGGACGGGACGAACGGGCACCCGACCCAGGCGCTCCTCGATCTGTACACCGCGAGGCAGAAACTGGGAAACCTCGAGGGCGCCAGGATGGCCATAATCGGGGACGTGCTCCACAGCAGGGTGGCCCGTTCGAATATCCAGGCCTTCAGGAAGATGGGGGTCCATGTGACGCTCAGCGGCCCGGCGACCCTTATGCCTGAGAACACGGCGTCCCTCGGCGTGGGGTACGTTTCCGACGCCCGCGAGGCCGCCCGGGGGGCGGACATACTCTACTTCCTGCGGATGCAGAGGGAGCGGCAGGAAGACGGCCTCATCCCGTCCATTGACGAGTATCATCGCCGCTGGGGCGGAACGGACAGCCTCGTGTCCCTTTCCTCGCCCCGGGCCGTGGTGATGCATCCCGGGCCCATGAACCGGGGAATGGAGATCGCGTCATCCGTGGCGGACGGCCCCCGGAGCGTCATCCTCGAACAGGTCCGGAGCGGAGTCGCGGTCCGGATGGCCCTGCTCTACCTTTGCCTTGGAGGTGTGCGATAGATGATACTGCTGAGGAACGGCCGTATTTTCGACGGCAAAAACCTTGGTGAGAACTGCGAGGACCTTCTCCTGAAGGACGGCGTGGTCGCCCGCAGGGGGGCGGATCTCTCCGCGGAGGGAGCCGAGGTGTTCGACCTCGGGGGAAAGCTGATATGCCCCGGGTTCATTGATCTTCACGTTCATTTCCGGGATCCCGGATACGAATGGCGCGAGGATACGGAAAGCGGCGCCCGGGCGGCCGCCTCCGGGGGCTACACCACGGTGGTGACCATGCCCAATACAGATCCTGCGGTGGACAATCCCGTGGCCGTGGAATACCTGGTGGCCCGGGGAAAGAGGGCCGGGGCTTCGAGAGTGCTTCCGTCGGGGTGCGTCAGCAAGGGGCGCCAGGGAAAGCAGCTCGCCGAACTTGCCCTGATGGCCGAGTCGGGGGCGGTTATTTTCACTGACGACGGCGCCCCGGTGTCGGACGCGAAACTGCTGAAGACAGCCCTCCTCTACACGAGAGACCTCGACGTGAGAATAATGGAGCACCCCGAGGAACCGTCCCTGACCGCCAAGTCCCAGGTGAACGAGGGCGCCGTCTCCGCCGCAACCGGCATGAAAGGATGCCCCGCCTCCGCCGAGGTCATCGACATCCAGCGGGGGATAATCCTGAGCAGGGAGACGGACAGCCCGATCCATTTCACCCACGTCAGCACGGAGCTCGGCATAGACGCCATACGGCAGGCAAAGAAAGAAGGGCTTCCCGTCACCTGCGACGTGACTCCCCACCACCTTTCTCTCGACGAAACCTACGTCCTCGTCAGCCGGTTCTCCCCGGCCTACAAGGTGAGCCCGCCCCTCAGGACGCGAAAGGACGTCAAGGCCCTGTGGGACGCCGTCGCCGACGGCACGGCGGACGCCATAGTCACCGACCACGCCCCCTACCACATGGACGACAAGGATCTCCCCTTCCAGGAGGCCCTGAGCGGCATCGCCTCCCTGGAGTGCGCCGTCGCGGCGGTCCTGGACACATGGGCCAAGACCGGCAGGCCTGTCCCCCTGGAGCGCCTTCTGGAACTTTTCACCTCCGGCCCCGCCGCCCTGCTCTCGCGGCAGTGGCGCTCCCTGGGATCGCTGAGGGAAGGATCTCCCGCCGACGTCACGGTGCTCGACCTCGAAGCGATCAAAAGGGTGGACGTGAACCAGTGGAAGAGCAAGGCGCGCATCTGCCCCTGGGACGGCGAAATGCTGCAGGGATGGCCTGTCATGGCGCTGGTGGAGGGCCGTGTCGTCATGAACAGGCTGAAGGATACGGAATGAGCTGCGGCGGGTCACCGAGGGATTATGGGGCGGCGGTCCTCGGTCATCGCCCCCTCGGAGATGGTTCCGGGCTGCTTGCGGTCAGGTGCGAAGAGATAGCATCGTGCGCGGAGCCCGGCCAGTTCGTCCTGGTGCGGCCGGGAACGGGGAACGACCCCTTTCTGGGCCGCCCTCTCGCGGTGGCCGACGCGGCAGGGGATGTGTTCAAGGTGGTGTACAGGATCGTCGGGAGAGGAACCGCCCTCCTTGCTTCAAAACGGCAGGGGGATCCCGTCACGGTGCGGGGCCCCGTCGGGAGAGGCTTCTTTTCCGCAAGGGGAGAGAAAGCCCTGCCGCGAAAGGTGATCCTCGCCGGCGGATCCGTGGGTGCGGCTCCCCTGCTGTTCGCCGCCCGAAGGCTGGGGATGTCCCGGATCGAAAAGACGGTCATGGGGGTGGCTGGAAAAGGCTGGGAGGGATTCGCCGAGTGGCTGAAGGAGGCCTTTCCCGGCGTGGACCTCTACTCCGACGACGGTACCGCCGGGAAAAAGGGAACGGTGCTCTCCGGCCTTCCCGGTTCGCTGCCCCCTGACACGGAACTATGGGCCTGCGGTCCCCAGGGCATGCTGAGGGCCGTTGCGGAAAAGTACCCCCTGGACGGCCACCGGATCATGGCGGCCCTGGAATCGAGGATGGCCTGCGGAATGGGCGGGTGTATGGGGTGCGTCATCCCCACCGTCTCGGGAAACCGGAGGGTGTGCGTGGACGGCCCCGTCTTTTCGGCCGATGAGGTGAAGTGGAATGAACTCTCTCCGTGCTGATCTTTCATCCTCCGTGGGCGGACTGAACCTAAAAACCCCGGTGGTGATCGCCTCCGGAGTGTGGCCCTACGACCCCGCCCTCTGGTCCCCGGAGCGGCTGGAGGGGGTGGGCGCCCTCTGCACGAAGGCCGTGAGCCTCCATCCCCGGGAGGGAAACAGGGGTGTGCGGGTCTGGGAAACACCCTGCGGCATGCTGAACAGCATCGGCCTGCAGAACTCGGGCGTCCGCGGTTTTCTGCGGGATTATCTTCCCATGGTCCGGAATTCCGGTCTCCCGTTTCTTGTGAACCTTGTGATGGAGTCAGAGCGTGAGGTTCGGGAAAACCTTTCGATCCTCAGGGAGGCGGGAGACGCAATTCCTGCGGTAGAGCTGAATATTTCCTGTCCCAACGTGGACGGTGACGGCATGGCCTGGGGCATTTCCCCGGAGAGCACCGCACAGGCCGTGGCCATCGCGAGAAGCGAGTGGAAGGGACCCCTGTGGGTGAAACTCACCCCCCAGTCTCCGGATTTCGAAGGAGCTGCGAAGGCCGCCGAGGATTCGGGGGCTGACGCCCTGGTGTGCGGTAACACGTGGCTTGGAATGGCGATGGATGTAAAGAAAAAACGCCCCGCGTTTCAGCGTGTCCTTGCCGGACTCTCCGGACCGGCGGTCTTTCCCCTCGCCCTGCGGACGGTCTGGCAGGCAGCCGGAGCCGTTTCCATCCCGATTGTCGGGTGCGGCGGCGTGGCCGGGTGGGAGGACGCGGTTGCCATGATCCTTGCCGGTGCCTCCGCTGTGGAGGTCGGCAGCGCCCTGTTCACCGACTTCGACCTTCCCCGGAAGATCACGGAAGGCCTCGCGGGCTACGTGGCGGACGAAGGACTGGCGGGGCCGGCAAGCCTCGCGGGTCTCGGACGGAAATAGAGAGAACGACAGGAGGAAGAACATGGGCACAGGACTGAACCACCTCATTCTCGCCCTGGACGTGGAACGGGTGGAGGAAGGAAGGGAACTGCTCTCCGTCCTCAGGGGAGAGCTGAAATACGTGAAGGTCGGCCACCAGCTCTACGCCCGGGGAGGAATTCCCTTCCTTCGGGAGATCATGGCCATGGACTATGCCGTTTTCCTGGACATCAAGGTCCACGACATCCCCAACACCGTGTTCATGGCGGTGGACGCCCTGGCGTCGGAGGGATTGTGGGCCCTCACCCTCCACTGCGGAGGAGGACGGAAGATGCTCGAGGAGGCCCGGAGGGCGAAGGAAAAAACGGGTTCCGGTATAAACCTGCTTGGTGTGACGGTACTCACCAGCTTCGACGACGCCTCCTGGGAAGAGGTTGCGCCGGGGTGTTCCCTTTCCCTGGCCCTGGAGAAGCGGGCCTCCCTGTGTCGGGAGACGGGCATGGACGGCATCGTCTGCTCCCCCCTGGACCTTCCCGTAGTGACTGCGGCAGGGAAGGGGCTGTTCACCGTGGTGCCCGGCGTCCGCCCCGCGTCCGTGAACGACGACCAGGCCCGCACGGCAACCCCGGAGAAGACCATTGGCAGCGGAGCCGATTATATCGTGGTGGGGCGTCCCATTGTGAACGCTCCCGACAGGATCGCCGCGGTGAGGACCATCGCCGCCGCCGTGGAGGAGGGATTGTCCTGGAGGAGCAGGCAATGCTCGAACGGCTGAAGGAAATGATGAAGGAGAGCGGGGCCCACCTGGAGGGCCATTTCCTGCTCACGTCGGGAAATCACAGCAGCGACTACATGCAGTGCGCCCTGCTGCTCCGGTTTCCCCGGTACGCCGCATTCGCCGGGGAAGCCCTGGCGAAAAGGATTGCGAAATTCTCGCCGGACATCATCGCGTCCCCCGCCCTCGGAGGGCTCATCATCGGCCATGAAACGGCCAGGGCCCTGGACGTTCCCTTCATCTTCTGCGAACGGCAGGACGGCGCCATGACCCTACGCCGTTTCCCCTTCCCGGAAGGCAAACGGGTGGTGGTCATCGAGGACGTGATCACCACCGGCGTCTCAAGCGGCGAGGTCGGGGCCGTGCTCGCCGCCGGAGGGGCGGAATGGGTCGGAACGGGAGCGGTCATCGACCGGAGCGGGGGAAAATCTTCCCTGCCCTCGGCGCCCGAGTCGCTGTGGAAAGTGAACTTCCCCCTCTGGAAGCCGGAGGAGTGCCCTCTCTGCGCGAAGGGAATCCCCCTGGTGAAACCCGGCAGCAGGCCGAAAAAAAGCTGAACCGCTTCTTTACCGTGCAATGAGGTTCCGGGCCCCTTCCGGGGCCCTTTTTTTTCTTTTTTCCCCTTACTCCCCCGGTGATACAATGGACATCTGAAAGGAGCGGGACGGATGAAAAAAAGAGGGGCAGCGTTTCTTCTCGCGGCGGCGGCGGTCTTTGTGATCCTCGTCCTGGCCCTTGGAGGCCGGAAGGGCGGAGACCGGCAGGCCGGCGGGAACCCCGGGGCGGAACGGGCATTGCGGGCAGCGGCCATCGCCGGGGAACTCGCTTCCGTGGCCCGGTCCCAGCTGGACTCTCTCTCCGGGGATGCCCGGAAGGACGTGGAGACGGTCGTCCGGGAGCTGGAAGGCGGTGCGGAACGGGTCCGGCAGCTTATTGCCGACTCCGCGCCGGGAGAAACCCTCGACGGGGCCGTGGAAACTCTCGAAAAGCTGCTCTCCGACATCATCGCCGATTATCGTCCCGATCCTCCACAACACAGGGAAGGGAGCGCATCTCCGTGACAACGAACGAGGAAACGGTCCGGCTCGCCCAGAGGGTGAACGGAATGGTGAAAGCCTACATGGCGGTCCAGGACGACCTGTTCAGGCCGTCCCTCCGGAAGATTCTCAGGATTCCCGGCATCTACCAGCCGGTGGATTACGAAAAAAACGGTGAGATCCTCGAAGGACTCCTCGGCGAGCTCGCCGGGGTCAAGTCGGCCATACGGCACGATGTCCCCGACTCATCCCCGGAGGAAACCCGCTTTCTGGGGACGCTGAGGGGGTATGTCTCCCTCATGGGCAGCGCGGTGGAGAAGCTCCGGTTCATCTGCGGCAGGCTCGGTGACCGGAGCAGGGGTGCAGCCTACGGAAAAGAGGACTACAGGAGCGACATGACGGAACTGAGGGTCATCCAGAAGAAGCACCTCGAAGCGGGGATGAAGCTGAACGGGATGATGAAGGAACTGGCGGCCGGGCCCAAGGGGAAAGAGGGCGGAATGTAACGGCACGCCCGAACAATAAGGCGAGAAAAGCGTCCCTTTCCGGGCATTCCCGGAAAGGGACGCTTTCTTTTTTTCCCCCGAATCCGCAGGCGAACAGCAATACCCCCCTCCGGACTGACTGCAGAGCAGTGAAAGGGAAGTGTCTGAAAAGACACGGTCCTTCGCACAGCGGAATGTTTTCAGGAATTGACCGTCCACGCGGTTTTTTGGCCGGATTCAGATACTTGACAGTTTTCAATATATCAGATAATTTCTGCTAGAATTACTTTGCTGTATAGTCCGGTAATTTAGTCTTTTCAGCAGGGAGGGGAAACGGGTATGGAGATCAGTAAGGAAATACTGCTCGGGATGTACCGGAAGATGCTGACCATCAGGAGATTCGAGGAGAGGGCCGCGGAGCTGTATGCGGCGGGAAGGATGCCGGGGTTCGTCCACCTCTATGTGGGCGAAGAAGCTGTGGCGACGGGTGTATGCGCCTCTTTGACCGACAGGGATTTCATCACGAGCACGCACCGCGGTCACGGCCACGTGATCGCCAAGGGCGGGAAGATTGACCTGATGATGGCGGAACTGTATGGGAAGGCGACGGGGTACTGCAAGGGGAAGGGTGGCTCGATGCACATCGCGGATATTGACCTCGGCATCCTCGGGGCCAACGGAATCGTCGGGGCCGGGCAGCCGATCTCCGTCGGGGCGGCGTTCGCCTGCAAGTACAAGAAAACGGATGCCGTGGCCATCTGCTTCTTCGGCGACGGCGCCTCCAACCGCGGCACCTTCCACGAGGCTATGAACATGGCCTCTTCGTTCAAGCTGCCGGTCGTCTTCGTCTGCGAGAACAACATGTACGGAATCTCCAACTACCAGAAGCACCACATGAATATAAGCGACATCGCCGACCGCGCAGGGGCGTACGGCGTGCCGGGGGTCAGCGTGGACGGAAACGACGTGATCGCCGTCTACGAGGCGGCCTCCGAAGCCGTGGCGCGCGCCCGCCGGGGCGACGGGCCGAGCATCGTCGAGTGCAAGACGTGGCGTCATCGCGGCCATTTCGAGGGGGACCCGGCGAAGTACAAGGATCCGGAGGAGCAGAAGGCCTGGCTCGCGAAGGACCCTATCCCGCGCATCGAGGCTAAGCTGATCGAGCTGGGGATGGCGACGCAGGCCGATATCGACGCGATGCGTGCGAAGGTCAGCGAGGAGATCGAGGCGGCCGTGAAGTTCGCCGAGGACAGCCCCGAACCGGGGGACGACGAACTCCTTACCGACGTGTGGGCCGGTTGACGGCGGATGACCGAAGGAGAGTGGCGAAAATGGCACAGATGACCTATATGGAAGCGCTCAGGGACGGAATGCGGATGGAGATGCGCCGGGACAGGAACGTCTTTCTCGCCGGCGAGGACGTGGGATTCTTCGGAGGGTGCTTCGGCCAGACGGCGGGGCTCTTCGACGAGTTCGGCAAGGAGCGCGTTGTGGATACGCCGATCACCGAGACCGCGATCCTCGGCCTCGGCGTCGGTTCGGCCGCTGCGGGGCTCCGCCCCATCGTCGAGCTGATGTTCATGGACTTCATGGGCGTCTGCATGGACGAGATCAACAACCAGGCGGCCAAGATGCGCTACATGTTCGGCGGCAAGGCGAAGCTCCCGATGGTGGTGCGCACCCCGTGCGGGGCGGGATTGTCCGCCGCGGGGCAACATTCCCAGTCGCTGGAGGCATGGCTGGCGCACATTCCGGGAATCAAGGTGGTCATGCCCGCGACTCCTGCCGACGCCAAGGGACTGATGGAAGGGGCCGTCCGGGACGACAACCCCGTCTTCTTCATCGAGCACAAAGTACTCTTCGGCCTCTCGGGCGAGGTTCCCGACGGGGAGTACGTCGTGCCTCCGGGAAAGGCGTCCGTGCTCCGCGAGGGGAAGGACGTCTCCCTGATCGCATGGTCCGCCATGGTCCACAAGGCGCTCGCCGCCGCCGACATACTGGCGAAGGAGGGCATTTTCGCCGAGGTGGTCGACCTGCGGAGCATTGTGCCGCTGGACAAAAAGGCCGTTCTTGACTCGGTCTGCAAGACGGGGCGTGCTGTCATCGTCCACGAGGCCTGCCGCACCGGCGGCTTCGGCGGCGAGATCGCGGCCATCATCGCGGACGAGGCGTTCGACAGCCTGAACGCGCCCGTGAAGCGGGTCGCCGCGCCCGATACGCCGGTACCGTTCAACGCGCGGCTGGAGAAGCTCTACATACCGAGCGCGGAAAAAGTCGTCGCGGCAGTCAGGGAACTCTTCTAAATCCGCAGCGGGCGGCCGGCGAAAGGAGAAACTTCATCATGGGAAAAGACGCTTCTGTCGGAATCATCGCCAACCCCGCGTCCGGAAAGGATATCCGGCGCCTGGTCGCCTACGGCACGGTCTTCGACAACCAGGAGAAGGTGAACATCGTCCGGCGGATCCTGCTGGCGCTCGATGCCCTCGGCGTGGGACGCGTGCTCGCGATGCCGGACTACTACGGAATCGTCCGCAGGGCGGCGGAAGGGGTGCGCTCCGACCGCCCCCTGCGCCTCGACGTCGGGATGCTCGACATGCCCCTCACCGGCACGCAGATCGACTCGCAGCGGGCGGCGGAACTCCTCTGCACGGCCGGGTGCGGCTGCATCGTCACGCTGGGAGGGGACGGGACGAACCGGATGGTCGCGAAGGGATGCCGGGACGTCCCCCTCATGCCCGTCTCCACGGGGACGAACAACGTCTTCCCGCTGCTCATCGAAGGGACGACGGCGGGGCTCGCCGCCGGGGTGACGGCGCTCGGCTGCGGCGAAGAATGCACGGTCCGCAGGAGCAAGAAGCTCACGATTTTCAAGAACGGCGAGGCGGCGGACATCGCCCTCATCGACGCGGTTGTGCTGCAGAGCCGCTTCATCGGCAGCCGGGCGATGTGGGAGGTGGAGAACATGCGCTGCTGCGCGGTGACGAGGGGGGAGCCCCACAATATAGGCGTCGCCTCCGTCGTTGGGAACCTCTCCCCGATCACGCCGGAGGATCCGAACGGCGGTTTTCTGCAGTTCGACCCGCAGCGCGCGGATGTCTTCGCCCCTATCGCACCGGGGCTCTTTCTGCCCGCAGGGGTTTCGTTGTTCAAACCCCTCCGGCCGGGCGAGGAGATCCAGGTCGCTCCGGTCCCCAGCATCATCGCCCTCGACGGCGAGAGGGAAGTGGACCTGCACGCCGGAGATTCGGCCTCCATCCGGCTCGACAGGGATGGTCCCCGGGTGGTGGACGTGCCCGCCGCGCTGCGCCGGGCGGCTGAGAGCGGTTTCTTCCGCGACGGGGAGCGCGTGCGCCGGCTTGCGCCGCTTTGACGATACCCGCACACTCTGCCCGGGGTCTCCTCTTTTCGAGCGGCCCCGGGGTTTTGCGGCGGTGGGGGATGCCCTCTGTCCGCCGGCAGGCTGAAAGAGAGGCGAGAAGATGGTTGCAGAAATTGTGATGCCCAAGATGGGGCTGACCATGACCGTCGGTTCCGTCGGAAAGTGGCTGAAGAAGGAAGGAGATCCGGTCTCGAAGGGGGATCACGTCGCGGAGGTGCTCACCGAGAAGATCACGAACCTTGTCGACTCCCCCGCGGACGGCGTGCTGCTCCGTATCTCCGCGCCGGAGGGGACGACGCTCCCCATCGGAGGCGTGATGGGATACGTCGGCGCGCCGGGCGAGGCACTCCCCGGCCTGCCGCCGGAACCGTCCGTCGCCTCCGTTCCGAAGGAGGCGATTGCCGCCGCGCAGGCCCCGCAGGAGGATCCGGGCGGCTTCCCCGAAGAACGGCCCTCCCGCGTCAGGATATCGCCCGTGGCACGGAAGATGGCGCAGGAGCACAGCATCGACTACACGCGCCTGCAGGGAACCGGTCCCGACGGAAGAATCACGAAGGAGGACATCGAGGCGGTGCTGGCATCTCCGGCCGCCGCTCCCCAGGCTCCCCTTCCCGCCTCCGGATTTGAAGCGGCTCCTCCCCGGGGAGGAGTTTCCCCGGATGCGCCGCTTCCGGGGGCCATTGACGAACGTCCGTACTCCGGTGTCCGGCGGATCATCGGCGACCGGATGCTCGCAAGCTGGAGCGCCGCACCGAAGGTGACCCATCATGCCCGGGCGGACGCGAAGGCCCTTCTGGAGTTGCGCGCCTCCATCAATGAGACGCTGGAGAAGGAGGACCGCGTCAGCGTTACGGACATGCTGGTGAAGATCACGGCCATGGCGCTCCGGCAGAAGCTCTTCATGAATGTCTCCCTGCGCGGCGAGCGCGTCGTCATGTTCCGCGAAGTGCACCTGGGTGTCGCCGTGGCCCTTGAAGGGGCGCTGATCGTGCCGGTGATCCGGAACGCCGACGGGAAGAGCCTGATCTGCATCAGCCGGGAACTGAAGGATCTCTCGAGAAGGGCGAGGGAGAACGCGCTCGCTCCGGAGGAGATCAGCGGGAGCACCTTTACGCTGACCAACCTGGGAGGGTACCGCTCCACGGAGTTCTTCACACCGGTCATCAACCAGCCGGAATCGGCCATTCTTGGGATAGGCAGGACGAACGACATGCCCGTCGCGGTGGACGGAGAGGTCGTGGTGCGGCCGATGATGGCGCTCTCGCTGGCGCACGACCACAGGGTCATAGACGGCGCCCCGGCGGCGGAGTTCCTCTCCCTGCTGATCGGGCTTGTCGAAAAACCGTTTCAGGTCTTCCTCTGAGGTGTAGGACAACGGATAGCGTCGGCAACGCCGGGAATGCATGGAAAGAGGGTGCGGCATGGAATCGTGGAAAGGATTCGCCTATACCGCGCTGATCGTCTTCGGATACCTGGTGCGGGGGAACAAGGTCCTGATCGTCCGCCGGGCGAACGAGCCCTACAAGGGGCAGCGCACCGTACCCGGGGGGAGGAAGCAGCGGGGGGAGACACTGCGCGAGGCGCTGGTGCGCGAAATGGAGGAGGAGACAGGATGCAGGGTGCGGAGCATGGAGTACGCGGGGATGCTCCACGCGCTCGTCGAAGGGGGGGACATGGAGTACCTCTCGGTCTACTTCATCTCCCGGGACTTCGAGGGTGAGCCCCGCGGCAGCGGGGAGGGGGCCGTCGAGTGGATGGATATCGACGAGAGCCTCGCGATGGAGGACATGCACCCGACCTACCTCCGCCTCGTACCTTACATCCTGAAGGGGAACTACCCGGTGGAGGGATCGGTGCGTATCAGGACGGACGGTGAGCCGGAGTACAGGCTCTCCGGACCGGGGAAGCACCCCGCCCCGGAAGGCCGGTAAAAGACGGGGCGGTAGGAATGCGCGGACCGGACCGGGCGGAAAGACAGGGGGAGCATCCTGGCGGGGCTCCCCCTGCCTCATCTCCTCCTCCGGGTTCCGAGGCTTCGTTTCCGTACAGAGGCTGACTTGGCCGCAAATCAGGCGGCTGCGGAATCGGAAAAGAAGAGCCCGAGACACCGGCCGAAACAATACTGCATCGCTCTTTTCACTTTCCCGCCCGCCTCAAAGGCCTTTTTGGAAAAACAACCACAGATTTGGGACGACAGACTCACTTGACTTTTATCTTCTTATGAGGGTATCCTATCAAATGTATATAGCTTGTATTTTTCCTGCATACAAGAAAGGGCAGCCTGCCTTCCGCGAGAGGAGCGTTCCGCGTGCGCAAGAAGAAAAAAGACCAGGCGTATGAAGAAATCCGGAAGCTGATCCTCCAGAGACGCTCCACAGACCGGTTTTCTCTCTCCGAGAATTCGCTGGCGGCGGAAATGCGCATGAGCCGCACTCCGATCAGGGAAGCCCTCCAGCGTCTCCAGACCGAGGGATTCATCGAAATACACCCGAACCGGGGGGTGGTCATCCCCGAGGTTTCCGTGGTGGAGGTGAACGAGACCTTCGCCCTCCGCATGGCCGTGGAGGAGTTCGTCATCAGGGAAATGGCGCCCCAGATGAGCCCGGACAACATCGGCGAGATGGACCTGTACCTCGCCCGCCAGAGGGAAGCCATGGAACGGAACGACGTCCTGGAATACCTCAGGCACGACAAGGATTTTCACGACCTTTTCTTCCGCCTGTACGCCAATTCCCTGATTTTCAACACCATACAGCGGGTCCTTGACCGGTTCTACTCCATGGGGACCAACGTGCTGAGGCGGCCCGGGAGCGTCCAGCGCTCCTTCGCGGAGCATTGCGCCATAGCCGACGCCGTGCGGGCCGGCGACGGGGAAAAGGCATCTGCGGCCATGCACGCCCACCTGATCACGGGAAAGAACAACGTTCTTTCCATTCCGGGAAATATCGAGAGCGTCGTCTGACGATCCCGTCGCCATACAGCTTGGAACCGTATTTTCGACCGAAACCATTTCTATTCCGGGTTCAGCTTCAGAAAGGGGGGTGCTTTTCACCGCTCCGGACTGCTGCGGGGAGCGGCGCGCGGCGGAATCTTTCCGCCGGGACAAAGGAACCAAGACCAGAATTCTGACGAGGTGATCTTCATGTGTGCAATGCCGGTACGGAAAGAGGCGACTCTCCCTCTTGCACGGTACGATAAAGAAACGCTGAAGTTTTTCTACGAGACCATGGTGAAGATCCGCAATTTCGAGCTCACCGTGGAGAAATATTTCTTTGACGGAGAAATCCCCGGGTTCGTCCACCTGTACATCGGCGAGGAAGCCACCGCCACGGGCGTCATGGCGAACCTGAGAAAGACCGACTATATCCAGAGCACCCACAGGGGGCACGGCCACACCATCGCCAAGGGCGCGGACCTGAAGCACATGATGGCCGAGATCTTCGGAAAGATAACGGGATGCTGCAAGGGAAAGGGCGGCTCCATGCACATCGCCGACTTCAGCGTGGGCATGCTGGGCGCCAACGGTATCGTGGGCGGAGGCTTCAGCCTTGCCACCGGTGCTGCCCTGGCCCAGAAGATGCAGAAAACCGACGGAGTTGCCGTGGCTTTTTTCGGCGACGGCGCCTCCAACAGGGGAACCTTCCACGAGGCCGCCAACATGGCCGCGGCCTGGAAACTGCCCGTGATCTTCCTCTGCGAGAACAACCAGTGGGCTTCCACTACCCCCTACAGGACCACCACATCGGTGGATGACATCGCCGACCGGGCCCAGGGCTACGGCATGCCTGGCGTGATCGTGGACGGCAACGACGTGTTTGCCGTGTACGAAGCGGCGAAGGATCTAATCGAGCGGGCCCGCAGGGGAGAGGGGCCGGCGATCCTGGAGTGCAAGACCTATCGGATCAAGGGACATTTCGTGGGCGACCCCGAGATGTACCGCACCAAGGAAGAGGTCCAGAAGGTCCTTGAAGAGACGGACCCCATCCCCCGGTTCGAAGCCAAGGTCCTCAAGGCCAAGGCCATGACGAAAAAAGAGCTCGAAGCCATCAGGACCAGGGTGGAGAAGGAGCTTGCAGAGGCGCTGGAGTTCGCGCGGACCTCTCCGGAACCTGAAGTGTCTGCCCTGTATGAAGGGCTCTATGTGTAAGGCGGTGGACAGAATGAAGACAATCACTTTTTCCCAGGCGACCCTTGAAGCCATGCAGGAGGAAATGTCCCGGGACGAACGGGTGTTCGTCATGGGGGAGGATATCGCCCGCCAGGGCGGAATTTTCGGCCAGTTCAAGGGGCTTCCCGCCCAGTTTGGAACCCAAAGGGTCATGGATACTCCCATCAGCGAAACAGCCATTGTCGGAGCCTGCGTCGGCGCCGCTCTCGCGGGAATGCGTCCGGTGGCGGACATGCACTTCGCCGATTTTGCGGGGGTGTGCTTCGATGAAATCTACAACCAGATGGCCAAGATCTACTACATGTTCGGCGGCCAGAAACCTGTCTCCATGGTGCTCCGCGCTCCAGACGGCCTTGTGAACCAGGCGGCCGCCCAGCATTCCCAGTCTCTGGAGGCTTTTTTCTGCCATATCCCGGGCCTGAAGGTGGTCATCCCCTCAAATCCGGCGGACGCCAAGGGACTCCTCAAGGCAGCCATCCGGGAAGATAACCCTGTCATATACTTCGAGCACAAGGCTCTCTTCTCCATGAAGGGTGAAGTTCCCGAGGAGGAGTATCTCACTCCCATCGGCAAGGCGAAGGTGGTCCGGGAGGGTAAAGACGTCACGCTCGTGTCCTACTCCATGACCATGAACCTCGCCGTCAAGGCGGCCGACATGCTTGAAAAAGAGGGGATCAGCGTGGAACTCATCGACCTGAGGACCATCTCCCCCATCGACAGGGAGACGATCCTCAATTCCGTGGCCAAGACGTCCCGGCTCGCCATCGCCCACGAAGCGGTGAAGCAGGGCGGCGTAGGGGCCGAAATTTCGGCCATCGTCGCCGAAGAGGCCATCGACTGCCTTGACGCCCCCATCATTCGGGTCGGGGCTCCCTTCACACCGGTGCCCTTCGCCCGGCCGCTGGAGCAGGCCTACCGCATCACCCCCGACAAGATCGCCGCGGCGGTCCGGGGAATGATGTAAGGGAGGAGAAACGAACGTGTCCGCGGAGAGAGTCTCCTCGGCCCCGGGAAAGGTCTCGGTGACGGTTCTTGGGAGGATCGCCCCGGGAGAGGACATCTTCGCCGCCATCAGGGAAATCTGCATCCGGCACGGCATCCGGTCGGGGCACATCGCCACCATGATAGGCAGCCTCCGGTCGGCGGACGTGGTCTGCGTGACCCCCGACCCGGAAAACCCCGGGCGGGCTGTTTACCTGGAACCGCTTCGCATGGAGGGTTCCATCGAGCTGATTACAGTGGCCGGCATCATCGGCCTGGACGACAGGGGAGATCTCTCCGTCCACCTTCACGGGGTCCTTGCAGGCAGCGACATGAAGCCTGTGGCGGGGCATCTGGCCGACAGGGGAGAGAACCGGGTGCTCGCCACCGCGGAAGTTGTGATCAACGGCTTTTCCGGAGCGGAGTTCGTCCGCTCCTTCGACGAAGAAACAGGATTCGTGCTGTTCAAGGTCCGTCCCACCGGTCCCTGAACGGGCCGGGCGGGGGTCATCCTGTTGCGGCGGGAGGTGATCGGTCCCGTAGGGCGAACAAGCACCACAATGCGCTGTAAGTAACAAACGGGTTTCATACTACATACTCAGGAGGTTGAGGGAATGAAAAAGATCGTTGCATTGCTTATCGCTGTTGCAGTCCTGTGTTCCGTGTCCGTGCCGGCGTTTGCCGCCTACAAGGACGAGTACAAGCTCGACATCGTGCCGAGCCTGACCACCGCGTGGGGAATGGGCGCCCAGTACTTCACCGATCTCGTGAAGGAAAGAAGCGGCGGCAAGATCAACATCAAGGTCTATCCCGGTTCCCAGCTCACCACCGGAAAACAGACCAACGCCTTCCTTCTCGTCAGGAACGGCACCATCGACTTCGCCGTCCAGTCCTCCATCAACTACTCGCCCCAGCTTGTCGAGCTGAACCTCTTCGCCCTTCCCTTCTTCATCGCCAACCAGCCCGACCGGTATGCCGCCCTTGACGCCATCAAGGCTGGAAAAGCCGGGGAAATGGTCATCAAGGCCATCGAGGACAAGGGCGTGAAGTTCCTTGGCTTCGGCGAGAACGGATTCCGGGAGCTCACCAACTCCAGGAAGGCCATCAGGACCCCTGACGACCTCGCCGGCATGAAGATCCGCGTGGTCGGCAGCCCCCTGTTCCTCGACACCTTCAGGGCTCTCGGCGCCAACCCCGTGAACATGAACTGGAGCGACACCATGGCCGCGATCCAGCAGGGCGTCGTTGACGGCCAGGAGAACCCCATCAGCACATTCTTCCCCGTGAAGATGCACGATTTCCACAAGTTCATGACCGACTGGCACTACGTGGTCGACCCCACCCTGTTCGTGGTGAACCCCGGCGTCTGGGGCTCCTTCTCCGCCGAGGACCAGAAGATGATCCAGGAAGCTGCCGTCGAAGCCGGAAAGTACCAGATCGCCCTTGCCCGCATCGGTCTCGATGACGGCACCGCCCAGAAGTACCTCGAGGGCATCGGCAAGGTCCCCGAGATCACCGACTGGTACGGCACCCTGAAGAGCGTGGGCATGGATGTGGCCATCCTGACCCCGGAAGAGACCAAGGCTTTCGCCGACAAGACCGCTCCCGTGCTCGAAGCGTGGAGATCCAAGGTCGGCGAGGAGCTCGTCAAGGCCGCCGAGGCCGACATGGCCGCCGCGGTGAAGAAATAGCGGAAACAGCCAGCGACTTCCTGGGGGGAGGGGGATCCCCTCCCCCCAGGAAGTCTCCGCGGGGGGCTTTCTCTTCTCCTTCCAGGAGAAATGGGGAATTCTCCTTGTCTTTTTCCAGAAGGGATTGTCCGAAATGGCCAAGAAAATTTTCGATCATTTTGAAGAAATTCTCGGATCGCTGATCCTCATGGTGATGGCGGTGATCACCTTCGCCAACGTCATCACAAGATACTTTATCTTCCAGGCACTGGCCTTCACAGAAGAAGTCACCATCAACCTCTTCGTCTGGCTCGTCATGCTGGGCACGGCCATCGCCTTCAAGAAGGGAACGAACCTCAGCATGACCTTCATTTACGACCTTCTTCCCCGAAAGGGAAAGAAGCTGTGCTTCCTCGTCGGCACCGCCCTCTCCCTGGTCTTCTTCGGCCTCCTCGCCTACCTCGGGTATCTCGAGGTCGTGGATGAAATCGACCTTGGAGTCACCACCGAATCCCTGGAAATTCCGGTCTACGTCTATACCATCGCCCTGCCGGTCTTTTCCGTTCTTATTCTTGTGCGCATCGTCCAGGCGGCACTTGCCACCATCCGCAGGAACGAATACTAGGAGGGACGAGAGATGGAGTCTTTGCTTCGCGAACCCGCATTCTGGACGATCGTCCTTTTCATATTGCCGCTCCTGCTCAGGGTTCCCATTGCGGTAGCCCTCGGCATGGGAACGATTTTCGTGGTCTGGCACTGGGGCCTGGGCTACCAGATGCTGTCCTACAGTTTTTTCGCCGGCATCGCGAAATTCCCCCTCCTGGCGATCCCCTTCTTCATCCTCGCCGGGGTCATCATGGAAAAAGTCGGCATCGCCGAACGGATCATCAACCTCATCAAGCAGCTCGTGGGTGACATGACCGGAGGCCTTGCCGTGGCAACAGTCATAGTGGCCGCGTTCTGGGGCGCCGTGAGCGGTTCCGGCCCCGCGACGGTGGCGGCCCTCGGTCTCATCCTTATCCCCGGCATGGCGGAGGCGGGGTACGACAAAGCCTTCGCGGCCGCTACGGTCTCCGTGGCCTCGGGACTTGCCATCATCATCCCCCCGAGCATCTCCTTCATCGTCTACGGCGACATCATGCAGCAGTCGGTGGGAACCCTTTTCGCCGCAGGAGTGTTCCCCGGGATAGTGGTCGCCTCCTGTCTCTGCGTTGCGGTGTATCTCGTCAGCAAAAAGCGGGGATACCGGGGCGAACCCAGGGGAAGCGCATCCGTCGTATTGAAGTCTCTCCGGGACGCCTTCTGGGGACTCTTCACCCCCGTGATCATCCTCGGCGGCATCTACGGCGGCATCTTCACCCCCACGGAAGCGGCGGCGGTGGCGGTCTTCTACGGTCTCTTCGTCGGAGTGTTCATCTACCGGACGCTCACCTTCCGGGTGCTCTACGAAATCCTCGCCGAGACCGTGGCGGGCACCTCCGTGGTCATGATCGTGGTCACCTGCGCCGGCCTCTATTCGTGGCTCGGGGCGACGGTCGGGCTCATCGACAAGGTGGCTGCCCTGCTCCTGGGAATTTCCGAGAACCCCGTGGTCATCCTGCTGATGATCAACATCATTCTTCTCTTTGCTGGCATGCTCCTTGACGCCATCTCCATCGCCTATGTCTTCCTGCCGATTCTCGCTCCTATCATTGTGACCTTCGGATGGGATCCCATCTGGTTCGGCGTCATGATGACCGTCAACATGGCCATCGGGCAGGTGACGCCGCCCGTGGCGGTCAACCTCTTCGTGGGCGCCCGGATCAGCGGCCTGACCATGGAACAGATCGCCAAGCCAACGATCCCCATGCTCATTGCAACAGTAATCGCACTCGTCATCATCACCGCGTTCCCCGGGATATCGCTCTTCCTTCCCAGGCTCATGGGGATGATGTAGGCCGTATGTTCATACACAGCGTTCCGATCCGCGCGCTTTAGCGCCGTTCTCCAGAAGGAGGGTCCAACAAAATGGCAACACCGCTCACCATGCCCAAGCTCGGGCTGACAATGAACACGGGGGTGATCTCCCGGTGGAACAAAAAGGAAGGGGACGCCGTGGCGAAAGGGGAAATCCTCATGGTCGTCGCCACGGACAAGCTGACCTTCGATGTGGAGTCTCCTGTAGAGGGGACGCTGCTGAAGATCCTTGTCCCCGAAGGAAAGGACGTTCCCGTGGGCGAGCTTCTTGCGTACCTCGGACAGGCAGGGGAGACCGTCCCAGGGTCTGCGGCGACGGAAGCGGCAGGGACTGTCCCGGCGCAGGCCCCTGCAGCCGCTTCCGCGGAAAAGCCTTCCTCCCGCGGCACCGTCCTGCCCGCAGGACTGAGGGCCACACCCCTGGCGAGGAAGACCGCCAGGGAAGAGGGCATTGACCTTTCGGCCGTAACCGGCTCCGGGCCGGAGGGCAGGATCGTCCGGAAGGACGTGGAAGCCTTTGCCGCCGCTCCCGAATCCAGGAAGGTGAAGGCGAGCCCCACGGCCGCGAAAGCCGCCGCGGATCTTGGAGTGGACGTTTCCTCCATTGCGGCGGACGGGCGGGTCATGAAGGTCGACGTGCTGAAGGCCGCATCTCCCGCTGCTGCCCGGGACGTCCGTCTGCCCCTGAGCCCCATGCGGAAGGTCATCGCCGAGCGCATGAGCCTGAGCAGGGCCACCATCCCCTCCGTTGCCTACGACATGGACGTGGACTTCACCGCTCTCGGCGAGTTCCGGTCGAAGGTGAAGGCCGAAGGAGCGAAGCGGGGCGTCAAAATCTCCTACAACCACATCCTCATGAAGATCTGTGCGGCGGCCGTGAAGGATGTGCCCCTGGCGAACTCGTCCTTTGACGGCGACGCCATTCTCCTCCACGGAAACGTGAACATCGGCCTCGCCGTGGCGGTGGACGGGGGACTCCTCGTTCCCAACGTGAAGGCCGTCCAGGAGAAGAGCCTGCTCGAAATAGCGGAGGAGACCGAACGGCTCGTGGATCAGGCACGGTCCGGAAAACTGGCCCTGGAGGACATGCAGGGCGGGACCTTCACCATCACGAACCTCGGCATGTTCGGTACCAGGAGCTTCACTCCCATCGTGAACCCGCCGGAGGCCTGCATCCTCGGCGTCAACGCCATCACCGAGAAACCCGTGGCGGTGGACGGAACCGTGGTCATCCGGCCCATGTCCGTACTCTCCCTGGTGGCGGACCACAGGATCCTCGACGGGGCCGAAGCGGCCCGGTTCCTCGCCAGGGTCAGGGAACTGGCGGAAAATCCCTGGCTTCTTCTTCTGTAGGCCGGGAGGACGAAATGCGGATTGCCCGGCGGGAGGAATTCAGGTCCCGCCGGGTTTTTTTCTTGACAAAAAGAGGAGGTTGGGTGCAATGACTGTTGAGACCGGAACCAATCCGGGCCGGACAGGAATCGGAGAACACAAAAAGGTGGCGGTCATCGGCGGCGGCCCGGGAGGATACGTGGCGGCCATCCGGGCGGCCCAGCTTGGGGCGGAGGTCACCCTCATCGAGAAGGGCCCCCTCGGCGGCGTCTGTCTCAACGTGGGGTGCATCCCCACCAAGGTGCTCCTCCACACGGCGGAAGCCTATACCGCGGCGAAGGAAGGGGCCCTCATCGGGCTCCGGGCCGTAAACGTCTCCGTGGACTGGACCGGCCTCATGGCACGGAAGAAGGCCGTGGTGGACACCCTTGTGGGCGGCGTGGGAACCCTTCTGGCGAGCAACGGAATCACCGTGCTCGGCGGAACGGCATCCTTCGTTTCTCCGAAGGACATCGCCGTGGCCCTCAACGACGGCGGCAGGACGACGGTCCGGGCGGACGCCGTCATCGTCGCCACCGGGTCCGAACCTGCGGTACCCCCCATCCCCGGATTTGATCTCGATGGAGTCATTACCAGCAACGAGGCCCTTTCCCTCGACGGGCTGCCGGAGTCGGTGGTCCTCGTGGGCGGCGGCGTCATCGGCATGGAGTTCGCCTCCATCTTTTCCACCTTCGGCATCAAGGTCACCGTGGTGGAGATGCTCCCCGAGATTCTTCCCATGATCGACGGCGAGATCGTGTCGATCCTGAAAGGGGTCCTTCTGAGGAAGGGCGTCGTTTTCCACACTTCCTCGAAGGTCACCGCCGTGGAGAAGAAGGGAAAAAAGCTGGCGGTCTCCGTGGAGACCCCCGAAGGCAAGACAGTCCTCGAGGCGCAGAAGGTGCTCGTCTCCGTCGGCCGACGGCCCGTGACGAAGGGGCTCGGCCTGGAGGCGGCCGGTGTCGTCGTGGAGCGGGGGAAGATAAAGACGGACAAAAGGATGGAGACGGCTGTGAAGGGCGTGTACGCCATCGGCGACTGCGCCTCGCCCATCATGCTGGCCCACGTGGCTTCCCGGGAGGGCGAGGTGGCGGCGGAGAACATTATGGGGCACACGGTCGAAATGGATTACAAGACCGTTCCCAGCGCCGTCTACACTGCTCCGGAAATCGCTTCC